>Ga0302320_10000292_pt1 | contig 115967 bp, 105 predicted proteins | sample Bog_T0_3_FD_202130 | JGI IMG/M metagenome (GOLD analysis project Ga0302320, IMG submission 202130) | Peat permafrost microbial communities from Stordalen Mire near Abisko, Sweden - Bog_T0_3 | ecosystem: Environmental > Terrestrial > Soil > Wetlands > Peat | place: Sweden: Abisko, Stordalen... | reverse complement strand
GCGCACGCATCGTGACCAAGGCGGCCAGCTCGGCGTCGAGAATCACGTGGCGAAGCTCCGGTGCCTTGAAGCGGATATTGATCGGCACGGCCGTGGCGCCGAGGAAGGCCGCAGCCAGAAGGTATTCGACTAGCGCGGGGCAGTTGGGCATCAGCAGGCCGAAGCGCTCGCCCGGCCGCAGCGACAGCGCGCTCAACTCGACCGCTCGCCGCTCCGCGCCCTCGAGCAATTCACTATAGGTCAGGCGCTCGTCGGAGAAGACGAGCGCCGCGCGGTCAGGCACTCGCTCCGCGCTCGCGCGGAAGAGATGTTCGTATGTGAGGGGCCGGGGGGGCGTCATCGCTGGACCGCTAGACGCTCGGCACGTGCGTCGCATCCTGTCGGCCGGTTTCGTCCGGTTCGCCCGCGTCCTGGTCCAATGTGGCCATGTGCCTCGCGCCCACATAGCCGAACGTCATCGCCGGCCCGATCGTCGCCCCCGGGCCGGCATAGTCGTTGCCCATCACAGCCGAGGAGCTGTTCCCGGTGGCGTACAGGCCGGGAATGACGCTGCCGTCTGCTCGCAGCACCTGTGCGTGCTCGTTGGTGACCAGCCCGCCCTTGGTGCCGAGGTCGCCGGGCACGATCTTGATCGCATAGAACGGCGGGCTCTCGACCGGCGCGAGGTTCGGGTTCGGGCGGCTCGGGTCCGCGTAGTAGTTCTCGTAGGCACTCTCGCCGCGGTGAAAATCGTCGTCGACGCCGTTTCGCGCGAAGCCGTTGAAGCGCTCGTGCGTTTCGATCAGCTGCTCCGGCGGGACGCCGATGTGGGCCGCGAGTTCGGCCATCGTGTCCGCCTTGAACGCGACGCCGGCGTCGAAGAACGGCTGGCCGAGCGCCCGTCCCGGCCGGCGCCCCATGATGATGTTGCGCTCCAGATAGCGGCTGTCGAAGATCATGAAAGCGGGGATGTGGCTTACGCCCGTCTTGTGACCGTCGATCTGTGCGCGGCCGAAGTCCGTGTATGGGGCGGGCTCGCTGACGAAGCGCTTGCCCGCCGAGTTGACGATGAACTGCCCCGGGTACTGGCGCTCGGCGAGGATCCCGCCGACGGCCATGATGCCGCCTGGTGGGAGCAGGAAGCCCGGCATCCACCACGCGTCGTCCATGAGGTCGATGGCCCCGCCGACGGTCTGGCCGGCGACGATCCCGTCGCCGGTGTTGTCCTCGCTGCCAGAACTCCAGCCCGGCTCGACCTCGGGTTGATAGCGCGTCCGCATCTGCGCGTTGTGATCGAAGCCGCCGGTGGCGATCATGACTCCGCGCCGCGCTCGGACTCGAACGAGTGAGCCGTCGCGTTGAACCTCGGCTCCGACGACGTTTCCACCTCCATCGGTGATCAGCTGCGTCAGCGGCGAGTTCAACCACATCGGGATGCCGTTCTCCTGCTGCGCGAGCCGCAGCCGCACGATGAGTGCGGCGCCACTCGTTGCCATGCGCTCGCCGGTCAGCCGGAAGCGCGCGATGCGAACAGCGAGGCGGAGCATCGTCTTGGCCACGACGGGCCGGTCGACTCCCCAGCGCATGCGGATCATCGCGTGGTAGTCCTGGGATGTCATCCATGCTCCCTTGGGCAGGTCGCTGCCGCGAGTGATCGCGCGGAATCGCATGTTCGCCTCGTCCCGACCCAGCTTGCGCTTGTCGATCGGCTTCGGCCAAACCCCGCGGCCGCGTGTGTTCCCGCCTTTGTCCGGGTGATAGTCGGAATACCCGCGGTACCACACGAAGCCGTCCCGCAGCCAGTGGCTCTGGCTCATGATGAATCCCGCCATCTTCGGAGCCTGCTCGACGTAACAGCGCAGGCGCTCGTGCGACACCTTGTCGCCGGCGATGTTGATGAGGTAGCGCAGGACCGTCTCCGGGTCGTCCTGCTCACCCTGCGCGACGAGCACCGGGTGGTTCGGGATCCATGAGCCGCCCCCGGAGTATGCCGTCGAACCACCGTACACCGGCGATTTCTCGACGATCAGCGTGTCAAGCCCCTCGGCCTGCGCAGCGAGCGCGGTCACAAATCCGCCCGCGCCGGAGCCGGCAACCAGAACGTCCACTTCATGGTCGAACTCCATCGCCGCTGCGGTCATCTTAACTCCTCTGTCGTCGCTGACGGTGCGCGCGCATCGTTCGGTGACTTCGCACGTCGCGGTTGATTCAGTCTAACTCGCCCGCATCGAAAAGCGTGTGATCTTTGAACGTTTATCCACGCGGCGCCCCTCGGCGCCGACATGCCAATCTCGCTGGCGCCACCAGTTTGCCGAGCGTCGCGATGCAGAACGCACCTTCACTTTTACCGCGGGTCGGTTGGGTGGGTTGGCGCTGACGAGCCAGCGTCGCTCGCGGCGAGCTCGGCGGCGAGCGTCTCCCGCAGCCTGAACTTCTGAATCTTGGTCCCAGACATTGGCCACTCGGTGACGAAGCGCACATGGCGAGGCACCTTGAAGGTTGCAACGCGGCCGGTGCAGAACTCGATCACCATGCTCTCGCTGAGCTCGGCCGCCGGCTTCAGCTGGATGAAGGCCGCCGGGACCTCGCCGTAGCGTGGGTCGGGCGCCCCGACGACCGCCACGATGTCGACGGCCTCATGGCTCGCGATGAAGTTCTCCAGCTCGAGCGCGGAGACGTTCTCGCCGCCGACCTTGAGCATGTCCTTCAGCCGGCCGGCATAGACGAGCCGGCCGTCGTCGTCCACCATCGCCAGGTCCGCCGAGTGAAACCAGCCCTCGGCATCGATGACCGCCGCGGTGAGGTCCGGGTCCTTGTAGTACCCCTCGAACCTTGAATAGCCGCGGAAGCACAACTCGCCGACCACGCCGGGATCGCGCGGCGCCCCCGTCTCGGGGTCCACGATCTCGATCTCGATGCCCGGAAGCGGATGTCCGAGCGTGTTCATTCGTGTCTCGTAGCTGTCGTCGGGGTAGGGCAGCGTCAGGTTGCTGGAGCACTCGGTGGCACCGTAGGAGGAGACCTCGACGACGTGTTGCAGCCGGGATTGGAGATAGATCAGACGCTCCGGGGTCGCGATGTTCTGAATCAGACGCAGGCTGCTCAGGTCGGCCTGCTCGAAACCCGGGTGGTTCAGGACGCCCAGCCAGAGCGTCTCGAAAGCGGGGTAGGCGACGGTGCAGCGCTCTCGCTCGAGCTGCCGGAGCGCAACATCGGGTGAGAAGTGGCCCGCGTGCACGAACGTCGCGCCCACGTAGATACAGCTGAGCATCGGAACAATGCCGCCGATGTGGAACAGCGGAAGCGGATCCCAGTAGCGGTCCTCCGGGCTGAGGAAGAACCGGTTGCGTGCGACGTTGCCCGCATGGCGCACGAGTGCCTCGTGCGTGAGCAGGCACCCCTTCGGCCGCGCCGTGGTGCCAGAGGTGTACATCAGGACCGCGATGTCGCGGACCTTGACTCGCTCCTGCAACGTTGCCACCTCGGCCTCGCTCACCGTGCTTGCAAGCGCGTCAAATGCTGCACGCCCGATACAGCCGTCACCCGCGCCGTGCATGTCGACGACGTGGCGCAGCAGCGGGGCGTCGTCGAGCGAGAGCGCCATCGGCTCCTGATCTCTCATCGCGGGGAACACCGCGCGCAGCAGCTCCGGGTAGTCGGGAGCATCGACCGGGCCGGCGGCGGCCAGCATCACGCAAATGTCGGCGTGTTCGATTACGTGAGCGAGCTCATGCGTCTTGAAGCGTCCGTTGACGGGAACGATCACGGCTCCGAGCGACGAGGCTCCGAGCAGGCAGGTCACGAAGTCGAGCTCGTTCGGCATCAGGATTCCGACCTTGTCGCCGGCGCCGACGCCGAGCGCGCGCAGTGATCTGGCGACAAGAACACTTCGCTCGAGCAGCTCCAGGTAGGAGACGCGCACGTCCGGAAAAACGACTGCCTCCCGCTCCGGCTGAGCCGCCGCCGCGCGACTCAGCAGATCGGCGATCGTCAGTGCTTCGATCCTCATCGCCCGGCGCTCACTCGCCGGGGCGACCTCGAGCACTCCCTGCTCAGGCACGACGGTCTCGCGCGGAGCTCCTCGCCGCCCGCTCGCGCCGGCTAGTAGGCATCCGGCGCCCGCGGCGGCCATCGATCGTCGCTCAGGCCCGCTAGCCAGCTGGCGTACTCCGTGGCCGCCGCTCTGTCGTACTGGGCGAGGATGGTCAGCTTCTCGGCTTCGATCGAACCCTCGGCGTGGATCGCGAGAACGGCCTGGTAGCCACCGAAGTCGCCGGCCGTCAGGTCGCTCGCGAGGCTCAGCACGCGGAGGCGGTCCTCCCCTGAGATGCCGGGCGCGGCCTCCAGGTAGCGCCGCAATGCCGGCCCATAATCCGGATGGGCCAGATCCTCGACCGCCGGATAGGTGACCAGCAGTCCACCGGATATGTCCTGGACGTGCTGGAACGCCGTGTGCAGGCCGGTTGCGAACTGAAGCTTGGCAATGTTGACGAGCAGCGTGTCGGGAACGGCGACGCCGTTCTCGATCGTGGCGCGCGAAGCCGCGTGGTGGGTCAGCGCACGCAGCGTCTCGGCGTAGGAGATCAGCCAGGAGAGCTTGTCGCGCACGTGGCCCACACGCTCGAGGCCGTTCACCTTCGCGGCAAGCAGCGCCGTGCCGACCAGAGCGTCGACCAGTGGGAGCTTGTAGGAGATCGCCGTGAAGCGGTGGAACTCGACGAACCCGCGGGCCAGTTCGCCGGCGTGCTCGTGCTGCCCGTCCATGAAGACGCGATCGGCCGGCACGAAGACATCGTCAAACAGCGTCGCCGTCTCGACCATCTTGCGCCCGCTCGACAGGGGATGCTCAGCCAGGTCGCGGTCCTTCGGCGATAGATACGGGCTCGCCACGAGAGTGAGGCCGGGCGTGTCGATCGGCAGCGCGAACGCCACGGCGTAATCCTCGTCCTCAGCGGTCATCGCGCGCGTGGGCAACACGATCATCTCGTTTGCGTTGACCGACACCGAGGTGTGCACCTTTGCCCCTCGCACGACGATCCCATCGGCGCGCCGCTCAACGATGCGCAGGTAGGCGTCGGGATTTTGCTGGCGAGACGGACCGACCGCCCGATCGCCCTTGAAATCGGTCTGTGCCACGCACACGGCGAGGTCGCCATCACGGCAGTGCTCGTAGAAGGCCGTTATGCGGCTTGCGTAGGGCTCGCCGAGCCTTGGACGCAACGCGAGCAGCGAAAACAGGGCGTCGCTGCCGATCTCCTTGATCAGCACGACGAGCGTCTTGCCGGCCCGCGTGGCGGCCTCGATCAGGGCGCTGCGCGCAAGCAGGTCCGCTGCGGAGGTCGGCACGTGGAAGTAGCGGCTGGAGCCGTCCGGCGCCACGGCCAGCTCCGCCAGCGCCGGCTCGTGGGCCATCTGGTAGTCGAGCGCAGCGTGGTCGACGGCGTAACGCATGACCGGGTGAGTGCCCACATCGGTTACCGCTTCGCCGCGGTAATACACCCGGCGTGCGTCGCGCAGGCTCTCCCGGTATTCGTGTTCGGACCGCAGGCGCTTCCCGCTCTCGGTGTGCGGTGTCGTTGTCACTGCAATCGCCTCCATTGCGCCGAGCGGATCAAAGTGCTGTCCGGCCGCACCGTAACTGAAACACGGAGGCGACCGCAACGATTCGCGTGTCGGGAAATCAGGACTCCGGATACTCGACAAGCTTCGCGGCGATCATATACGGTCAACGGATGCGCGGCCAGGACACGCCGGCGGTCGAGACCAGGGCCGAACGACAGGGCGGCCAGGGCGGACGCACGTCGCCCTCGCCGGAACCCGCGCCATCCTCGAGCTGGCTCGCGATCGGGTGTCCGCGGAGGCTGGGTTGATGAAGCCACTGGCGGGTCGCGCAGCCCTGGTCACCGGCGGCGGCCGCGGCGTCGGTAGAGCGATCTCGCGGCTACTCGCCGCGGAGGGGGCCACGGTCGGAGTGAACTATCGACGCGATGGCGAGGCTGCCGAGTCCCTGGTGGCGGAGATCGCCGCCGACGGGGGCCAGGCGTTTGCATTGCGCGCATCGCTTGACTCACTCGAGGAGGTCGACGCCCTTGCGTCCAGCGCGCTCGAGGCTCTCGGTGATCTCGACATACTCGTGTGCAACGCGGGCATCGCCAGCCGCGGACTGTCTGTCTTGGAGACCACTGCTGAGGAGGTGCAACGAGTGATGGCCGTTCACACGCTCAGCGCGCACCGGCTGGTCCACCTGCTCCTGCCGACGATGCGGCGCGCTCAACGCGCTGACGTGGTGGTGATATCGAGCAGCGAGTTGCTGCAAATGCGTGCGAACGGAGCGCCCTACAACATGGCTAAGGCTGCCCTGGAGGCGTTCGCGATGACGTTGGCGCACGAGGAGGCGAGACACGGCGTTCGCGTCAACATCGTGGCACCGGGTCTCGTCGCGACGGAGATGGGGGACCGTCTCGTGCGGGCCACGCTCGGCGTTGAGGGCGTCGCCAGCCTCGATCAGAACCAGCCGTTCGGTCGTGTGTGCCAGCCCGACGACGTGGCGCGCGTCGTTCGCTTCCTCGTCTCGCCGGACGCCGATCTGATCACTGGGCAGCGGATCGTGATCGATGGCGGGGCAGACGCGCTCGCCGCGATGCACGCGAGCGATCGATCGTCGCCCTAGGCGAGCGGGGGTCCGTGATATTCGTGCGCCGGAGGGGCATTCCCGTTGCGGACCGCCCCGCACAGCAGCGATCCCATTATCGCCGGCTCATCCCAATTATTGAAGAACGCCTTGTTGGTGCCGTTCTGGATTACGATGTCGCCTGATCCAAAGACGATCTCGTCGCCGCGATCGGTCGCGTACAGCAGCTGTCCGGACATCATCCAGAGGAAGTCGACACGGTTGGACCAGAACATCTCGCCACGCCAGCCGGGCGGGAAGACCGTCACAGACAGACGAAGCCCGAGTGGCCCGGGATGGGCTCCGGTGGGAATCTCCTGCGGATCGGCGGGCAGTGCGAATGGGAGCTCGTCGCACGACCAGACGGCATGAACGGCCGGCGGTCCCTGTGGATAGGAGCGCGAGATCGAGTCGGCCGGCACGTTGACCGGCGCACTCGGCGGGACCGGCTCGACCCGCACGAGGTAGGACTTGCCCTCGTCATCGAGAGCGGTCACGATGCGCCTCGGCTGCCACTCAGTGGTCATGGCGGCGGACGCTACTAGACGAAACTGGACGCGTGGCGCGCCGCCAGCACCGCGTGGTTCACCTCAACGGTCGCCGGCGGGTGCCGCTTCGATGCGCCGGGCCTCGGGCATGATCTCCTCGGCGAACCACTGCAGTCGCTCGAGATGCTCGGCGGCGTCACGGATCGGTGGCAGCGCCCCGGGTTGGTCGTTCTGGAACCGTCCCGCACCGATCATCTCGTCGGCCGACGTCAGTGTTGCACCGAGCGCTGCGATCTCGGCGACCTGTTCGAGCACGGCATCCTTTTCGGCGACGATGTGGGGCTGCTCGATCAGCTCGTGGCTGTCAGGGTCGAGCGTTCCCTCAAACAATTCCAGGCCGAGTTCAAGCGGACGCGGCCGCGCCTGAAACGAAGGCTGCTCGTAGATGTGCTCGACCATCGCCCGGAACTGACTGCGCGGGGTGGCGTATGGCAGCCAGCCGTCGCCGAACCGTGCGATCCGCCTCATCGCGGCCCTTGTGCGCCCGCCGAACCAGACGGGCAGGGGCTGCTGAACCGGCTTGGGCTCGAAGACCACGTCGCTATAGCTCACATATCTGCCCTGGAACGCCGGTCGTTCCTGCGTCCAGAGGATCTGCATCGCCTCGATGTACTCGTCGGTGATCGGGCCGCGCTCGTCGAACGGCACGCCGAGCAGATCAAACTCCCAAGGCTTGTAGCCGACGAGTGCGATCACGGTCAGTCGGCCGCCGGACAGAAAGTCGAGGGTTGACAGCGCCTTGGCCAGCTCGATCGGCTGGTGGTAGGGAACCACGACGAGACATGCAACGCGCAACCGGGTGGTCGCGCCAAGAATGAACCCGGCTGCCGACAGCGAATGCGTCCAGTGCGCTCCCATTTCGACGGTCGACTCCCGATCCATCGCGAAATGCGTGGCCACATTCACCTGGTCGTAGTCAAGCTCCTCGATTCGGCGAACGATCGCAACCAGCTCCTGCGGCTGGATATTGCGCCACCAGTGCGTCCCGCGACCGGGATAGAGGTCCAGCCCTGGGACCTTGAGTGAAAATTTCACGGACGCTTCTTCGGAGTGCGCTGAAAATGGCTAGATGGCGACGCGGGGCGCCGCCGGCACAGTGTACAAGCCGGGCAGCATGCGGCCGCGGGGCACACGACGCAGGACGCAAGCGGAGCTGCGGCCATCGTGTACGCTAGCCGCACCAGCGCCGCGAGGAATCACCAGTGGTGGACGCGATGGGGAAGGCTCGTGCAGGCGCGACACAGGGCCAGAGAGAGCGGAGTCAAAATGTCGATGATCGAGTATGAGGTTGATGGCTCGGTCGGTGTCATCTCGCTGAACCGACCCGAGAAGGCGAACGCGCAGAGCCCGACGTTCCTGCGTGAGCTGAACGACAGGTGGATGGAAGCTGCAGCTGACGATGACGTTCGCGTGATCGTTGTGCGCGGGAACGGGCGTCACTTCTCCTCCGGCCACGACTTCAGCTCGCCTGACGAGATTCCGCAGTTCGAAGAGGGCGAGGGTATTCGCCGTCTGTACCTCTTCGAGGAGGAGGTGTTCTACGGGTTCAGCCGCGCATGGCGGGATGTGCCAAAGCCGTCAATCGCGGCTGTGCAGGGCGCCACGGTCGCCGCCGGGCTGATGCTGTGCTGGCCGTGCGATCTGATCATCGCTGCCGACGACGCGCGCTTCGGGGACCCCGTCATTCGCCTCGGGGTTGGGACCGGCGTGGAATATGCCGCCCACACTTGGGAGTTCGGCCCCCGCAAGGCGAAGGAGCTGCTGTTCACCGGAGGCTTCATCGACGCCCAGGAGGCGCTGACGCTCGGGATGGTCAACCGCGTGGTCCCGCTCGACGAGCTCGACAGCGCGACCATGACCTTGGCGCGCGAGATCGCACAGATGGATCCGTTCGCTCTGCGGATGGCAAAGCGCTCCGTCAACCTGACGCAGGACATCCAGGGGTTCCAGACCTCTCTGCAGGCTGTGTTCGACATGCACTGGGTGTGCCACGCGAACGGCTTCGCGATCCGCGGACACAAGATCTCCTCTGGGATCACGGCCCAGGACATGGCGGCTGCGAACCGGCCCCGCGGGGCGGTCGCAGGCTGAGCGGTCCGCTCATGCGCGCAGTAGTGGTCCCGCTTACGAGCGGGACCCCTCCGCGCCGTGGGGCAACCTCGCGCCGCTAGGTCCGGTTGGGATCGTCGCGTCGGAGGTCTGAGTTGGAGAGCAGTTCGACGTAGGTCGGACCGTGAACGCTGAACCCTCCGTCAATCGTGATCAGCTGTCCGGTCACGTAGCTTGACTCGTCGGACGCGAGGTAGATCACGAGCGAGGCGATGTCGTCGGGCTCGCCGATCCGCGGCGTGAGGTTGTGTGGCACCAGCATTCGCTCGTACTCATCGGTGAGATGCCTGGTGCGGATCATGCCCGGGTTGATGGCGTTGGCGCGTATCCCGTAGCGGCCGTAGTGGGTTGCGATCACCTGCGTGAGGGTGTTCACGGCCCCTTTCGAGACCGAATAGGCGCCGGAGGTGATCAGCGGCTCCGTCGCGGCCACCGACGCTGTGTTGATGATCGATCCGCCGCCGTGTTCGATCATGCGTGGGACGGCGTACTTACAGGCGAGCCAGACTCCGCGCAGGTTGACTGCCATGGTGCGATCCCAGGCCTCGGTCGGGATGTCGAACACCGGTGAGACGACATCAGGGGCCGAGACGGGATCCTCGAGCGCCGCAGCGTTGTTGTGGAGAACGTCGATGCTGCCGACCAGCGCGGATGCCTGTTCGATCAGGGCCTCGATCGAGGGCTCCGAGGAGATATCGACCTCGATCGCGTGTGCCGTGGCCCCGGTGGAGCGGATGTCCTCGGCGACCCGCTCGGCTCCCTCGGCAACGATGTCGGCGACGATGACGGCAGCGCCCTCTCGGGCCATCATCCGAGCAGTTGCCGCGCCCATTCCGCGTGCCGCGCCGATCACAAGGGCATGCTTACCGTCGAGTCGACCCATCGCAGCTCTCCTCCCAGACGTTTGTCAGTGTCATCGGTTCTGGTATGGCTTACACCTCAAGGGGATCCGGGCAACCCATGTGATGCGCCGCTGCCCGACAGTGCCCCGATGTTGCTGAACTGCGGCAGACCCCGCTCACCGAACAGACTCATCGACCGGCCCGTCCGAGTGGCGCCACGGCCGCCGAATCCAGAGTTGAACACCATATAGGTGACGTCGAGTTCGCGGCGGATCCACTCAATGCGCTCGATCCGGGTGTCGTGTCAAACGTCGACATGTCCACCGCCCGGCGGAGGCTGTGCGTAGGATCCGTGGTGTTACTGAGCGAAGGGAGGAACCGCCGTGATCAGCTACGAGTCGCTTGAGCATCTACGGGTCAGCGTGACGGACGGAGTGGCAATCGTCGTGCTTGCGCCGACGCAAGAGGGTCCCGTGGAGCCCTCCTTCTTCACGAATCTCCGTGACGTGTTCAGCGTCCTCGCACTCGACGCTGAGGTCGACGCGGTGGTGCTGACCGGTGAGGGCGACACCTTCTTCGCGGGGACCGGACTTCCGCGGACGGCGCGTCTGGTCAGCAGCGGTCTCGAGGCCACGGCCGGCCAGATGCTGACACTCCAGCAGATCGCGACCCAGATGCTGAGTCTGCGCAAACCGCTCGTCGCGGCCGTCAACGGCCACGCCCCGAACATCGGTGGGCAGATAGCGCTGCTTTGTGACGCTGCGATCGCAGCCGAGGGCGCGACGTTCGGCGACCATCACGTCGAAGGCGGACTTGCCGCCGGCGATGGCGGCACCATGCTCTGGCCCCTGCTGGTCGGGATGGCGAGGGCGCGCGAGATCCTGCTGACGGGCAAGGTCATCGATGCGGCCGAAGCGCTGGAGCTGCATCTCGTCAGCGAGGTCGTCAAGCGCGAGGACACCGTCGCCGAAGCGGTGGCGCTCGCACGCCGCATGGCGTCTCTGCCGCGACTGGCATTTCTGGCTACGAAGCACTCGCTCAACAACTGGTGGCGGTTGTCGATGCTGCTGTCGTGGGACCTGGCGCTCGGCATCGAGACGGCCGGCCTGGTGACGCCCGACTTCGTGGCGAACATCAACCGGCAGGCCGACGAGGCCGCCGGTCAGTAGGAGCGCGGCAGGCCGAGCGAGTGCTGTGCCACGTAGTTGAAGATCATCTCGCGGCTGACCGGCGCCGTTCGCTGCAGGCGCGCCACGCCCCACAACGTTGCGAGACCGTACTCCGTTGCGAGGCCGTTGCCGCCATGCGTCTGGATCGACTGATCGAGCGCGGCGAGACACGCCTCCGCCGCGGAGTACTTGGCCATGTTGGAAGCCTCGGCGGCGTCGAGGCCGTTGTCGTGCAGCCAGGCCGCTTTGCTCGTCATCAGCCGCGCGAGCTCGACCTCGATCTTGCACTTCGCGAGCGGATGCGCGATCCCCTGATGGGCTCCGATGGGTGTGTCCCAAACGACACGCTCGCGCGCATATTGCGAGGCCTTCTCCAGGGCGTAAAGCGCCAGGCCGTTCTCAAGCGCCGCCGCCATGATGCGCTCCGGATTGAGGCCGCCGAACATTTGCCGCATGCCCTCGCCCTCAACACCGATCAGGCACTCGGCAGGCACCATCACGTCATCGAAGAACAGCTGCCATTGCTTCTCGGGGGCCGTCATCTCCACCGGTATGAGGGTCTTCTCGAACCCGGGCAGGGACGGGTCGACGAGCAGCATCGAAAGGCCCGGCCTTCCGGTCCGTGCGTCGGTGGCGGTGCGTGCGATCACCACCACCGCCTCGGCATGCTCGACCCCTGACACGTAGTACTTCTGCCCTCGCAGCCGGTAGTGGTCGCCGTCGAGAGTCGCCGTGGTCGAGATGCGGTGGGTGTTCAGGCCCGCATCCGGCTCGGTGATCCCGAACGCCATCGCTGTCTCACCGGCGGCCATCCTGGGCAGCCAGGCCAGCTTGAGGTCCTCTGAACCGTGGCGAACCAGCAGCTCGGCGCAGATCGCGCTCGACACGATGAGCATGAACGATGGCGCGCCTGCCGCCGCGAGCTCCTCGCATACGATCGCGAGCTCGGTGATGCCTGCGCCGGCGCCTCCATAGGCCTCGGGGATGTTGGCACCGAGATAGCCCCCGCGACCAAGCTCCTCCCACAGTTCGGAGGCATCTCCGCCACTGCGGGACTCCTTGAGATAGTACGCGTGCCCATAGCGCCGTGCGATCGAGCGCACCGCTTCGCGCAACATGCTCTGCTCGTCGTTCTCGCTGAAGATCGCCTGTGTCATCAGATCACGCCCAGGTTGGAATTGCGAGTCCGCCATCAACCGGGATGACGGCCCCCGTCACGTAGGCCCCGGCTCGAGCCGTGAGGTAGACCAGCGCACCGGCGATATCGTCTGGCTCGGCGAGTCGCCCGAGCAGGTTCCGGCTCATGACATCCGGATGCGACGTGAGCAGGCCGGCCGTCATCTTGGTTTCGATTGGCCCTGGCGCAATGCAGTTAACCGTAATGTTGTCGGGAGCCATGTGTAGCGCGAGCGCTCGTGTGAGGTGGTGGAGAGCGGCCTTCGCCGGCGGATACGCGTAGTTCTCGAAGTGGCTGACAGCATGTCCGTCGACGGATCCGATGTTCACCACTCTTGCAGGGTCTCCGTCGCGGGCTCCTGCTCGCAGCAGGTCGGCTGTGGTGCGTACGAGCTCGAACGGAGTCGCGACGTTGAGCTGGAGCACCTTGGCCCAGGCTTCCGGTGGATATTCGTCGAATGGCGCGCCCCACGTGATACCAGCGTTGTTGACGAGGATCTGTAGCGAGTCGAGCCGCTGATGAAGTTGCTCGCTCAGCAGACGAATGCCCTCCTGATGCGACAGGTCCGCGACGATGTGATCGCAGCTGCCCCGCGCCGAGAGTTCCGCTGCTGCCTGCGTGCCGGCGTCCGCCCGCCGGCTGGTGATCACGACGGACGCTCCGTGGTCGAGGAGGGCGCCGGCGCACATCAATCCGACACCCCTTGCTCCTCCTGTGACAAGCGCCGTCTTTCCTTCGAGAGAAAACAGCCCGCGCTCCGTCATCGGCCACGAAGCTAACATAGAATCGGGTTGATCGAGGGCTCAGCACGCAACTCAGCAGTCGATCAGGCGACTCACCTTGCTCTTGTCACGGGCGCTGCCGGGGGCCTCGGTGGCGCGATCTGCGGTGCGCTCGCGCGAGCGGGCATGCGCGTCGTTGCCGCCGACCTCAACCTGGAGCGCGCGACGTCATTGGCGACGCAGCTCGAAGGTCCTGGCGCGATCATCGATGGGGTCGGACTCGACGTGACACAGGCGTCCGCCGTCGATGCGCTGGTTGCGTCGCTGCTCGCAACGCATGGGCGGATTGATGTCGTTGTGAATCTCGCTGGTGTGATTCGGAACGAACTGGTCGTGAAGATCGACGACGAGAACTTCGCGCTGGTGCTGGCGACCCATCTGCAGGGAACCCTGAACACGATGCGGGCGGTCCTGCCATCGATGCGCGCCAACTCCTACGGGCGGATCGTGAACATGAGCTCGGTTGCTGCCCGAGGGTCGATTGCCGGCGGGGCGTATGGCGCCGCGAAGAGCGCCATCGAAGGACTCACACGCGCCGCAGCAATGGAATCCGCCAGCGCCGGCGTGACGATTAACTGCGTCGCCCCGGGGTTGATCTCCGCCGGAATGTTCCTGACCGTGCCAGAGGAGTATCAGCGTGAGCGCGCAGCGCGGATCCCGATCGGGCGTGCAGGCACTCCCGAGGAGGTCGCTTCGTGTGTGGCGTTCCTCGCCTCACCGCAGGCCAGCTACGTTACCGGTCAAACGCTACGAATCTGCGGAGGACTCTCGCTTGGCTTTTGACATTGGCTTCGAGCATCACGGACCGGTGGCCGTCATCACCATCGACAACCCGCCAGTCAACGCACTGCACCCCGACGTGGCGTCGGAAATTCAGCGCCACGTCAATGCAGTCGGCGACGATCCTGACGTGCGCGCGCTCGTGATCACGGGGACCGGACGCCATTTCGTCGCCGGCGGCGACATTGAGCATTTCAAGACGCTCGACACCTATCGTGCGGAACGCTACGCGCTCGCGGTCCAGACGATGCAGGATTCGCTCGGGTTGCTCCCGCAACCGGTGATCGCGGCGATCAACGGCACGTGCCTGGGTGGAGGCTGCGAACTGGCGATGGCCTGTGACATACGTGTTGCCGACGAACAGGCGACCTTCGGTCAGCCCGAGGTGACGCTCGGAACGATCCCGGGGGCCGGCGGAACGCAGAACCTTCCGCGGCTGGTGCCGATCGGGCGCGCCAAGCTGTTGCTCTTCACCGGCGAGCGGATCGGCGCCCAGGAGGCGCTGAACATCGGACTCGTCGATCAGGTTGCCCCCGCGGACACGTCTCTCCAGCACGCTCTCGAGCTCGGAGAGCGGATCGCGCGCAATGGTCCGCTCGCCGTGGCGGCCGCCAAGCGTGCCGTCAACCTTGGTTTGCAGATGAGCGTCGTCGACGCCCACCGGCTCGAGGCCACGCTGTTTGCCCAGCTGGCCGGAACCGCGGACTTCGCCGAGGGCGTAAAGGCGTTCTTTGAGAAGCGCGAGCCGACTTTCACGCGAGAGTGAGGAGAAAAGAGTGAAGATCGGAGTCGTACACGTGACTGCCGAGGCGGTGTCGGTTCCCTACACGGAGCTCATCACGGAAAATTTTGAACGTGCGAAATCGGACGGCACCGAGATCGTGCATCGCTTCGTCCGGCATCTGCGGCGCGCGACCGACACTGCCATCGCGTATCCCACCCTGCTCAACAAGGTCGACGTGATCTCCGAGATGCTGGAGCTTGAGCGGGCTGGGGTAGACGCGGTGTTCGTGGCGTGCTCAGGCGACACCGGCGTGGCGGAGGCCCGTAGCCTGCTTTCGATTCCGGTGGTCGGCCCGATGGAGGCTGCGATGAGCCTCGCGCTCGGCTACGGCTGGCGGTTCGGCATCGTCACGGTCGAGGATCCGACCTGGACCTCGAACCTGGAGCAGATGGTGCAGGCCTACGGGTTGAGCGCGCGTTACGCCGGGCTTCGGGCACTTGAGACGCCGACGAGCGTCGTCTTTACGAAGGGGTTCGAGGATCCCGAACTCGTGCGCCAGGACATCCTGGCCCGCGTCAGAGAGATGGTGGCGGCCGGAGCCGAGGTCATCTGCATCGGGAGCGCGGGTCTGAGCACCTTTGCCGGGCACTTCGGGATCTCGAAACACGACGATCCGGAGGTGCCGATCTTTGATGTGCTGACCGTCGGGCTGAAGTTTGCAGAGATGCGAGCAGAATTGCAGCAGCGCCTCGGAATTCCAGCCACCAGCCGCGCCGGATGGTATGCCGAGTTCACGCCGGACAACCGCGCGCGCGTGAATCGCCTGTTTGGCTGGGTCGACGAGCCGGCCGCGGAGTGAATCAGCGCGACTGATGCAAATCCGCGCCGCCGACGCGGTTGCGAGACGCCTTGCGCTGATACCGGCGGCTTCGGTGCGACGGTATAGTTTCGTGCCTGATCTGCCGAGGAGAAAGCCGTCGCTTGATGACTCGTGCCCTATTCCTAGAGTTGTGCAGCCAGCCGGATTTTGGACGCGGGCCCGGCGGACGCACTCGTGCCGTGGCGCTCGCGCAGGGCGTGAGATTGGCGCGGGGGAGCGATGCGCCCGCCGCGCGGGCTGACGCGATGCCGGGGAGAGATTTTCGGTGAGCCTGGTCGAGGCCGGCCCGGAGCAGCCCCACACGATCCTGGCCCCTGACGGGACGGTCCCCACGGGCTATGAGTCGCCGCTTGATGACGCTGCCTTGCTCTACGCCTACCGCTTGATGAAGCTCACACGTGTGTTTGACACTCGCGCGTTCAACCTTCAACGGCAGGGACGGCTCGGAACGTTCTCCCAGGTTACGGGTCAAGAGGCCAGCGTCGTGGGCTCAGCTCTTGCTCTCGAGCCGGCTCGGGACTGGGTGGTGCCGCAATATCGCGAGCTACCCGCGATGCTGCACATGGGCTACACACTCACACGGGCCCTGCTCTATTTTCGGGGTAACCCCGCCGGCAACGCGATGCCCGAACGCGTGAATCTGATGCCTATCCAGATATCGCTAGGGACGCAGGTGCCGCACGCGGTCGGCCTCGCCTGGGGTCTGGCGCACCAAGGCTCAGACGCGGTGGTCATGACGTACTTCGGGGATGGAACGTCTTCGGAAGGCGACATCCACGAGGCGATGAACCTCGCCGGGGTTCGCCGGGCTCCCGTGGTCTTCGTGCTGCAAAACAACGGCTGGGCGATTTCAACTCCCGTAAGCAGCCAGACGGCGGCTTCGACCTTTGCATCACGAGCGGCCGGGTACGGGTTTCCGGGGGAGCTCGTTGACGGCAACGACTTCTTCGCGGTCCACGAGGCCTGCGCGAGGGCGGTCGCGAGGGCGCGTGAGGGGGCCGGTCCCACACTGATCGAGTCGCGCGCCTATCGGCTCGGCGCGCACAACACCGCCGACGATCCGACACGCTACGTTGACGAGACCGTCGAGGCCGAGCGCTGGAAGCTTGATCCGCTCTTGCGTATGCAGCGCTACATGGTGGCCCGAGGCCTCCTCGACGAGAACACCGAAGCCGCGCTTGACGCCGAGCTGACGGCCGAGATGGAGGCGGCCGTCGTCGAGGCCGAGGCGTATCCACCGCCGCACGTGGGCCAGATCTTCGACCACGTTTACGCCAGCGAGCCGCCGCGTGTTGCCCGTCAGCGACGCGCCGCAGAGGCGGGAGCTGGAGGCGGCGATGACTGAGATGAACATCGTCGAGGCGATCAACTCGACGCTCGCAGCCGAGATGGAGCGCGAGGAGAGGATCATCCTGCTCGGGCAGGACATCGGTCGCGTGGGCGGCGTCTTTCGTGTCACCGAGGGACTCTTCGAACGCTTCGGCGCGGCGCGCGTGGTGGACATGCCACTGGCCGAGGGAGCGATCATCGGCTCGTCGGTCGGGCTTGCCGTCAGCGGCCTGATCCCGATTCCTGAGCTGCAGTTCCTCGGCTTCGGCTCGCAGGCCTTCCATCAGATCGAAGGCCAGGTTGCGCGGATGCGTTTTCGCTCGCAGGGGCGCTATGCGATGCCGATGGTCATCAGGGCGCCGTTCGGAGGTGGGGTACGAACTCCCGAGATGCATTCCGACGCGCATGAAGCGCGCTACGCGCACGTCCCTGGCCTGAAGGTCGTGGCGCCGGCCACCGCTGCCGATGCCAAGGGCCTGCTGACCACGGCCATTCGCGACGAGGATCCAGTGCTGTTCCTCGAACCGCTCGGCGGCTATCGCCTGCAGCGCGACGACGTTCCCGAGGGCGAGCACACAGTTCCGTTCGGGCAGGTGCGACGAGTGCGGGAGGGCTCCGACATCACGCTGATCGCATGGAGCACCGCGGTGCGCGTCGCCCTACACGCGGCGGATCTCGCCGCGGAAGAGGGCATATCGTGTGCGGTGATCGACGTCCGGACGCTGGTGCCGCTGGATGAGGTGGGTCTCGCGGAGGCGGTGGGGCGTACCGGCAGGGCCCTGATCGTTCACGAGGCGCCCTACAGTGGCGGCTTCGGGGCAGAGGTCGCGGCGACAGTTCAGCAGGAGGCCTTCTGGACCTTGCAGGCGCCGATCAGGCGCGTCACCGCGTACGACACCCCCTACCCGATCGCTTCGATCGAGCAGCTGTACATCCCAAGCGCCGAGCGAGTGCTCGAAGGCATCCGTCTCGGGATCGGAGAGGCATAGTGACGTTCGAGTTCAGACTGCCAGATGTCGGTGAGGGCACCGACAGCGCCGAGATCGTCGAATGGCACGTGGCGGTTGGTGCCAAGGTGCGTGAGGACCAGCCACTGGTCGACATCGAGACCGACAAGGCCGTGGTTGGCATCCCCTGTCCGACGACGGGGACGGTCGTCGCGCTCGCGGCGCAGGAGGGTGACACGGTTGCGGTCGGTGCGGTGCTTGCCGTGTTCGCTGCACCGGGCGAGGCGAGCCTCGATGCGGATCCGGGCGAAGGCGTCGAGCAGTCCAGCGCTCCTGCTCGCGAGGACGCTGTCGCGGAGCCGGCTGCGCTCGCCGAGATCACGATGCTGTCCGAAGCGGCTGCCGCAGCTGCCGCGGCGGCGGCGCAGGCGGGACACGTCCTTGCATCGCCGGCCGCCCGCGCGGCCGCACGAGAGGCCGGCATCGATCTCTCAAGCGTCTCGGGGAGTGGACCTCTTGGTGGCGTTCGAGTCGGCGACCTGGACGGCCCCCGAGTTGCGGCGAACGGTGGCGTTCCCCGCGCGAGCGCCGCGGCGTCGCGCGAGGATGAGCATCGGCCGCTGCGCGGGACGCGGCGCACGATCGCGCGCACGCTCACAAAGCAGTGGCAGACCGTTCCGCACGTGACGGACTACCGGGAGGTGGATGTCAGCGCGCTGCTTGAGCTACGACGCCTGTTGCGTGCCGACGCCGTGCGGCGCGGTGACGACGATGTTGCTGCCGTCGTCACGGCCACGCCGATCCTGGTCAAGCTGGCGGCGACACTGCTGAAACGTCACCCACTGCTGAACGCAACAATTGACATGGACCGCGACGAGATAACCGTGTACGGCGCGATCAATATCGGCATCGCCGTGGCCACGCCCGAAGGCCTCATCGTGCCGGTCATTCACGACGCGGACCGCAAGACCGTGTTCGAGATAGCCGTCGAGGCGGCCGCGCTGACCGCAGCGGCACGCGAACGCACGCTGAACTCCTCCGACCTCGCCGGCGCAACCTTCACCGTCAACAATTACGGCTCGCTCGGCATCTGGCTCGGGACGCCGATCATCCCGCCGGGACAGTCAGCCAATCTCGGCATCGGTCGGATCGACGACCGAGCGGTGGTCCGCGACGGCGAGATCACGATCCGTCCGATCGCTGCGCTTGCCTGCTCGGGAGATCACCGACTCCTTGATGGCGACGTCATCGCTCGCTTCGTGTCGGACTTGGTTCGCGCGATCGAGGACCCGGTTTCGCTGTTCGGCGACCTGCGCTGACCGCCTCGACCGCGTCGAACCACGCGTCGCGCGCTCACCAGATGGACCAGCCACCGTCGACGACGAGGTTGGCACCGGTGATGAACGACGCGCCCTCGGATGCGAGGAAGCTGACGAGTGGTCCGACATCGTCGGGTGTGCCCAGCCGGCCGACCGGCGTGTTCTCGGCCACCTCTCGGGCGACTTTCGGTGAACGCGCCCGCTCTGGGCGCTCGATCATGCCCGGGCTGACCGTGTTGACAGTGATGCCCCACCGGCCGGTCGCCGCCGCGAGATCGCGACTCATCGCGATCAGCCCAGCTTTGGCCGCGAAGTAGGGGGGAGAGCGCCACGGTCCCAGATCTGGGTCATCGGGAACGTCGATCACCATCCGCGCGGGAGCGATCATGCCGAGGATCGAGCTGATGTTGATGATCCGTCCGAAACCACACTCGCGCATGGTCGGAATCACAAGTTGGGCCATGAAGAACGACGCCTCAAGGTTGACGGACATCACGGCCCGCCAAGACTCGAGCGAGAATCCGAGCAGCGGTTCCATGATCGACTCGCCGGCATTGTTCACAAGTACGTCGAGCCGCCCGAATCGCTCGAGGGTCGCGTCAACGATCGCCGCCCGACCCTCGACGGTCGTGACATCGGCCGCGACCGGCAGGACCTCGCACTGATCGCTCTCGACCGCGCGTGCCGCCCCATCGAGTACGTCGATGCGGCGTCCGGCGATCGTGCAGTCGAGGCCGGCAGCCGCGAGCGCGTCAAGGATGCCGCGCCCGAGCCCGGTGCCGCCACCGGTCACGATCGCGACACGCCGTTCGCCCCGACTTGGTGTGCTCATCCGTCCTCCTGTCCTCGCCACGCGCCCCTTGCGGCCCGGCGCAGCATTATCCCGCAACGGCGGCGTAGCCGAACGCGGCGTTGCATCGTCGAGCGACAGTCACCCGCAGCCTGAGTGTATGCGACAATCGCGGGCGCACCGCCGTTGCCCTCTCGGCGAAGCCACCTTAAACCTGACACGTGGAATCACCAAGTACACAGCCAGAGGCAGCCTCCGTCGAGGCCACGATCTCCGAAGTCAGGCGGTTGCTCGACCGCCAAGCGATATTTGACTGCTTGATGCGCTACGTGCGCGGGCTCGACCGAGTGGATGAACAGCTGATCCGGTCGGCGTTTCACGCGGACGCGGTCGATCATCATGGTCCGGTCAGCGGCAGCGTTGACGACTTCCTCGCCTTCTGGCTTCCGGTGCAGGAGAACCGCGAGGTCAGTGAGCACTACATCACCAATCACAGCGTGGAGCTGGACGGTGACAGCGCGCATGCCGAGACCTACTTTCTGTTCTTCGGCAAGCTGGAGGACGATGCCGTGATGCGCGTGTCCGGCGGTCGCTACATCGACCGGTTCGAGCGCCGCGAGGGGGAGTGGAAGATCGCGCTGCGCGTCGTGATCTCCGAATGGCAGATGCACGCTGACGGCGAGCCGACCGTCGTGCTGCGCCAGCAGTTCGCGCGCGGTCGCAAGGACCGTTCGGATCTCTCCTACATACGCCCACTGCTGGGCCTACCGGACGGCTTCTGATCCCCACGGCCACCGAGTTGAGCCGGCAGTGCCCGCGGTCAGGCGTCCGCCGCTGGGCGCAGCGTGTTGAGTGGAGCAAACAGCTCATCGGTGACCCATTTCGGCATCGCCGGCCCGCCGATGACCCGCGCAAACCGGTGGCCCTCATAGGTTGCGTCACGCAGACTCCTCGGGGCCAGTGCATCGCCGATCAGGTACACGTACTCAACCTCATCGGTGAGCACGTCGGCCAGCTCATCGTCGGGGAGGCGCATCGTCGCGAGCACCACCGAATCGACAGGCGTGGTGCGGTGCTCGCCGGTGACGAGATCTTCGAGCGTGACCGTGCCATCGCCGATCTCGCGCAGATAGCTTGAGGTGGCGATCACGACGCCCGCTGCGCGCAGGCGAGTGTCCACGTAGCGGGCCTCGCGGGCGAGGCCCTCGGCGATCGTCAGCTTGCGCGTGACGAGTTCCACGCGAGCGCCGTGCAGAGCGGCGATCTCGGCGACTCCGACGGCTGTGTTGTAACCCTCCTCGTCGAGTACGACGACATTGCCGCCGAGGGCGATGTCCCCACGGATCACAGCCTCCGGCTGGTAAACAAAGTCGCGCTCCCAGCCCGGCACCGGCTGAGGGGCGAAGCCGCTCGCGCCCGTTTGTGCGTAGTGGGAGCCGGTTGCCACGAAGACGACGTCGGGAGATAGCTCGCGAACCAGCGCACGGTCACCCGCGACGCCGAGCCGAACCTCCACGCCGTTGCGCTCCAACTGCCGCGCGAACCACTTCGGCAGCGTTCCGACGTGCTCGCGGCCGGGTATCTGCGCCCAGAGTGCCACGCCGCCGCCGAGTGCCGATGTGCGCTCGACGAGCGTGACGGAGTGACCTCCGAGCGATGCTGTTCGAGCGGCCTCAAGACCCGCCGGACCTCCTCCGATGACCAGCACCGACATGTGCGTGGCCGCCGGTCTCACCACGCGGGTCCCCCAGTTCTCCTCCCGCCCCGCGGCCGGGTTGATCGCGCAGCCGAAGGTGCGCATCGACATCACGTTTCCGGTGCAGTGATTGGCGGCGATGCACACCCGGCTCTCACCCTCTCGGCCCTCCTGCGCGTGACGCACCATCTCGGGCTCGGCGATCAGGCCGCGGACGATCCCGATCATCTCTGCGGTGCCAGCAGCGATCAGCCGCTCGGCCTCGGCCAGGTTCGTCACGCGGCCTGGCGTTGCCAGCACGGGTAGCGGCTTGGCCGCCGGAGCGACGCTGGTCACGCGCTCGGCGTTGTGTAACTTCGGCATGAAGTAGCTGGTCGACATCAGGTGTGCCTGCTCGGGCTCAACCGAGATGTCGAGGTCCACGAAGTCGAGCAGGCCAAGCGGCACAAGGTGAGACAACACGTCGCGGGCGCCCTGCTCGTCGTAGCCGCCGGGCAGCAGCTGGTCTGCTGTCAGGCGTATGCCGAGCGCCATTTCGGTCCCGATCTCCTCCCGCGTCACCTCGAGAGCTTCGCGCAGGAAGCGTGCGCGATTCTCCAGGGCCCCGCCGTAGTCGTCCGTGCGGTGGTTGTGGTACGGGGAGAGGAAGTATTCGAGTAGCGAGCCGTGTGAAACGTGCAGTTCGACCCCGTCGTAACCGGCGGCGCGGAGGTTCCGGGCGGCATCGCGGTGGGCCACCAGGACGTTCTGGATGTCGCGAGTCCGCATCGCGTAGCGGGTTCCGGGCATCGTGTACTGCTGTGTGGACGATGGCGCCATGGTCGGCGCGTCGGGCCCGAGCGCGTCCCAGCGCTTGGGATACCAGGCTACGTACCAGAGCTCGGCCATGATCCGCGCGCCATGCTCGTGCACCATTTCAGCCACTCGCCGATACGACGGGATAGATGCCTTCAGGCCGGGACTCGCCGACAGGTTGGTCTGCGCCGCGAACGGCCCAACCTGCGCGCTGTGGAAGATCAGTCCCACGCCACCCGCGGCACGCTCGGCAAAATAATGCGCGTGGTCGCTCGAGGGAAGGTGATGTGTCTCGTGCCCCGGTACTGGCGCCTCGAGCGGAAGGCCATGGGGTGAGAGATAGATTCGGTTTGGTACCTCGAGCGGCCCGATGCGCAGCGGCGAAAATACGTTGGGATATCTAACGGGGCTGGCCGTGTCGGTCACGATTCTTCACCTCAGAGCAGGGGGCGTTTGGGACAAAAGCAAGCCACGGCAGACCCGGTGGCGGTATTACAGCACGACATGTTGCGCCCGGCAGCCGTTCTCGCCACCAGCAGCGCACACGGACTATGATCCTCGGACGTGGCTGCATCCTGCAGCCCCAAGCAGGTGGCGACATCCGTCCTGCTTGCACGATGTCCGCCGAGCTCGAGGGGAGTTGAAGATGGAGGTTGTCCGCTTGTATTTCGGCAGCGTGGACGGATTCATCGGTCCCGCGACTCCCTTTCACGGCTACGCGCTGATGCATGAAAAGGGGATAGTGCTTGTCGATACCGGCTTCGGCGCGACGCTTGGCGGCATGGGGTTCAGTGGCGTGCACACGGTCGGTGACCAGCGCTTCCCGTGGGTCCGGCGGAGCACGGTGGACGCCCTTCTCGACCACGGCATTGAGCCGGCGGACGTGAAGTACATCATCAACACGCATCTGGGTGATCATTCGGCCGACAACGACCTGTTCCGCCACGCGACCGTCATCGTGCAGCAGCCTGAGACGGAGTGGGTGCGCGAGAAGTTCGAACCCGATCATCCGCGGCGTGCATGGGACTTCCCCGGCGCGAAGCTTGAGTTGCTCTCCAGCGAGGACGTCGAGGTCCTGCCCGGCGTGACCTGCCTGTTCACACCAGGACACACGCCCGGTCACCAGAGCGTCCTCGTCGACCACGGCGACACGAAGGACCTCTTCGTGGGCGACGCCATCTACACGCTCGAGCTTTGGACGAATCCGGAACTGATGCGCGAAGACCACCCCACCTGGCACGCCCAGGAGGGCGCGTATCCGGGTTGGGCGGAATCCGCTGCGAAGCTCCGCTCGCTCGGAGCCGACACCTACCACTTCGCCCACGATCGCAATGTCGGTCACCGTCACGGGCCTCCGACGCCGCAGCGTTCCTAACGGGGTCGGTAGGGGCGAGGCTGGAACGGAGCCTTACCCCGAACCGGAGTCTCGGGGTCGGTGCGGTCGAGCGCGGTGTCGATGTTCGCAGCCACGGCCTCGATCGTGCCGTCCTCGTTGATGTAGCCCTTGGTCCGCATGTAGTACAGCTCCGAGGTGCGTCCTGGCACTGGGCCGCTGCCGACGTCAAAGCACTTTCCCGACGCCGTGCAGTCCTCGTGTACGAGGTAGGCGACGGTGGGCGCCACGAGTTCCGGGGGCCGTTCGCGGAAGACATCGGCGACGAACGGATCACCCTCGACGTTGCTGTAGGTGAGGGCGCGCGTTGCTGCCGCAGGCGCCAGCGAGTTGACCAGGATGCCGTGCGGCGCTGCCTCGACGGCTAGCGCGAACGTGAGGCTGATGATCCCGCCCTTGGCGGCGCCGTAGATCGTCGTGTACTGCTGGCCGAGGGCCGCGCCGGAAGCTGTATTGAGGATGCGCCCGTAGCCGGCCTCGCGCATGTGCGGCCACACCGCCTTGCACATCCAAATGGTGCCAAGCAAGTGAACGCTCGTCACGAGCTCGATGTCGCTCGGGTCGATCTCCTCGAACGTCGCAAGAAACACGACGCCGGCGTTGTTGATCAGGATGTCGACGCGACCCCACGTCGATATCGCAGTGTCAACGATCCGCTGCGCCGACTCGAAGTCCGCGACGCTGTCGGTGTTCGCGATCGCCTCGCCACCGGCGTCCCGGATCTCCTGTGCCACCAGCTCTGCGTTGGCGCGCGCCACGGACCGGCCGTCCGGTCCCACGCCGAGGTCGTTGACGACGACTCGGGCACCTCGCTCCGCGAGCAGCATCGCGTGCGCGCGCCCAAGGCTCGGGTTGCCGCCGGCCCCTGTGACGATTGCGACGCGGCCGTCGAAGCGCAGCTGATCGCTCATCGAAGGCCACCATCCTCGGCCGAGCCTGTTCGCTCGATGCTGGGGCGGTTGGTGTGGGCGGCGGTTGAGATCGCGGGCATCACAGGTGGGGTGCGACCTCGGCGACAAACCGCCTCAGGGAGGCTATGGTGGTCTCGATCGGCATATCGCCGAAGCCGATGTTCAACACCAGGTAGTTGAGACCACACGCCTCCTTGTATGCCTGGATGCGCTCGAGAATCGTTTTCGGGCTCCCGATCGGCTGGGTCTCGAGCGTCTGTTTGGTCACCCGCTCGACCGTCATCTGCTCGGTGTCGGTACCGAAGAAGATCCGATGGCGGCCCTCGGAATGCTGGTAGTGGGCCTCGAGGATGTATTGGAACTGCTCGATGCAGTGCCCAGCCACCTCCTGCGCCTCCTCGTCGGTCTCGGTGCAGTGCATGTAGAGGAAATGCGGGATCTCCCAGCCTGTCACGTCAACGCCGTGTGCGTCGGCGGAGGCCTGGAACGCGTCGCGCTTGGCGGCGTGAGCGCTCAGGTCGATCAGCGGCCAGGTCACCGTCGCGTAGGGCATTCCCTGTTCGGCCGCCCACGCGGCGGTGCGGTCGCTGGCGGCGCCGATCCACATCGGCGCCGGCTGTCGCGCCGGGCGAGGCACCATGATCAGGTTGGAGTAGTTGAAGAACTCGCCCTCGTAGCTGAACGGTGCCTGCGACCACGCACGGCGGATCACCTCGACGCCTTCACGGAAGCGCCGACTCGCTGCGTCGACGTCTGCCGGCACGTCGAAGGCGACCTGTTCGCGGAAGCCGTTCCCGCGCCCGACACCGAGTTCGAGGCGCCCGCCGCTGAGCACGTCAAGCATTGCGGCGCGCTCTGCAATACGCAGCGGATCGTCCCAGTTGAGAATCGACACCGCGGTGCCCAACCTCAGCGTCGTCGTCTTCGCCGCGAGGTAGGTGAGCAATGTCAGTGGGTCGACCGCGAGGTCGTAGTCCGTGGTCTGCCAAACGTCCTCCGACACCCCGTACGGGCGGTAATCACGCTCGCTACCGAAGTGGTGCTGGGTTGTCCAGTAGGACCACAGACCGAGGCGTTCCGCTTCGAGGCCGATATCGAGCCAGGTCTTGTACGCAGTCTCAGAATCGCTCGCCACTGGACAGTGGCTGATCGCCATCGCACCGATCTTCATGCTGCCTCTCCTCGCGCCGCAGGGTGCACCAACTGGTATGTCAGGCAGTATACCACGCTAGGATGAATGCCATGCCCGACCGTCGCACTCCCGCTTCGTCCCAGGCTGGCTCCGCGCCGCTGGCACCCGCCGCCACGCTGGACGCTCAGCGTCCGCGCGCCGAGGAGGAATCGCTCGCCGACCGTGCGGCGGCGGTGCTGACCGCGGAGATCGTCGCCGGCACACTCAGGCCCGGGCAGTGGGTCAGCGAGAACGAGCTCGCCGCCCGGCTCGGCGTCAGCCGCTCGCCAGTCAGGGAAGCGTTGCGATCGCTTGCTCGCGACGGCCTCGTCGCCGTCCAGGCGCGGCGCGGGACCGTCATCAGTGAGCTTTCCGCCACCGAGGTGGCGGAGCTGTACGCCGCCCGCCAGCTCGTCGAGAGCGAGATGGTGAGGCTGGCAACGGCCGCGCTGCGCGAGGAAGACATCCGCGAGCTGGCCGCGATCGTCGCAAGTGCCAAGTCTGCCGACCTCGACCATCGAGCCTACTACGACACCGTGTGGGCAGCCTGGGAGCTGCTCGCCGATCATTGCCCCAATCGCGCGGTGCGCGACCTCACGACGCTGCTCTGGCGCCGTTCGATCCCCCTGCGAGGCATGCTCGTCGCACTTCCTGGCAATCGTGAACTGATGAACAGCTTTCTCGATCGCCTGCTGGATGCCTGCTCAGCGAGCGACGGCGAAGCGGCGGCCGCGATCATGCGGGAGTCGCTCGGGGACACGTGCGGTCGCGTTCTGGCCGAGTGTTTCATCGACACGGGTCAGGGCGAGCCGATTCGACGCAGGCCACTCACCTGACGCCTGCATCAAGTGGTGGTGACAAAGCCCGGGCGCCGGTGTGGCTGATCCTGAGGTGACCACGCCAGTGAGGCGGCAGATTTCGCCTTCTCTCCCGCGGGGAGACTTCTGCGGCATCCCTCCGTCTGCGGGCGCGACGAGAGGATCCCTGCAATCAGCTTGCCGGGCGGGGGGACGATGACCGACAGGAATCCGCAGGAACACCTCCGCCACAGCGCGAGCCTTCGTGTGATTGTCGCGACGGCACCCGATATGATTCCGGCGAAGCGGATGTCACAACAAACAAGCCGGTAACGGAGGCTATGATGGCTCAGGAGACGACGATCCCCGTCACGATGCGCGAAGTCACCGACGAGGAGGTCGACCATTACCGGAAGAACGGCTGGGTACTGCTCCGCGAGCTGATCCCGCCCGCCCTCGCGGCGGAGGCACTTGAACGCGTGAAGACTCAGATGACCGAGGCGGAGTCCGTCGATCGGGCTTCTCTCGCCGCCGGCGCCGACAGAGGCGCGAAGGTCAAGATCGGCGACATCCCGCAATGGCGGGACTGGTATTTCCTGGGCCGCGACGACCAAATCGAGCCATTCCACTCGATCGCCTTTTCGAAGGAGATCGGCCGCAACGCTCAGCGTTTCGTCGGGCGTGACGTCCCGATCAACTTCCACGCCGACATGATGGCCGTCAAGATGCCGGCCGGTGAGACCGCGAGCGGCCCGACAGGCTTTCACCAGGACTGGGTCAACTTCCCGTTCGATCGCGTCGGCTTCCTGACGTTCTGGTTCGCTCTCGACGAGATCCGTCCGGAGCAGGGCGCGATGCGCTTCTACTCGGGTTCGCAGGCCGAGGGACCGCTGGGGAAAATGGGGATCGCGATGGGGTCACCGAGTATCCAGGTGCCCGAGTATTACCCACATCTCGCGGAGCGCTACCCGCTCTCGGACCCGATTCATCTGATGCCGGGCGATGCAACGGTCCATAACGGCATGGTCGTTCACGGAGCGCCAGAGAACAGCACCGATCGCCCGCGATGGGTCTTCCTCTGCGCGTACCACCCGGCCGACACCTGTTACACCGGGGCGCCCCACCACATCTTCAGCCCCGATCTCGGCTTGGAGGTCGGCAAGCCGATCAAGCACGAGCTGTTCCGTCCAATCTACCCCTGATCGGGGGGCCGGTGGCCAGCGGCCGGCGAGTGGCCGGGTGGCAGCACCAGCTCAAGCGCCATGAAGTCGGGCCGGTCGAAGTCAATGGTGCGCTGGGCGCTCGCGGGGGAGCCGAAGGCGAGTGCGTCGAGCGGCGCAAGTGACGTCGGCGGCGCTCCGTCGCCGTCGTTCACGCGCGCCGATCCCGCCAGCACCAGCAGCCAGTCGGCGGCGCTGCGGTAGGCGCTCACGCCCGGGCGAGCTTGGTGGGCCTCGACCAGGGTCAGGCTGATCCGGCCGTTTGTCAGGTCGCGCGACCCGAGGTCGCGCCTGGAGACGGCCGGTGCGCCAGAAGGCTCGAGCACCGGGTTCGAGGACCCGGCGGCGCAATAGACGCTGCGGCGATCGGGGTCGAGCTCGTTCGCGCGCGCCGGCAGAGGCGCATCCCTGCCCATGATCGTCGGTCCCTGCTCGGCGGGAACGGTGATCTGGATGCATTCGAAATCCTCTGAGAAGTCAAACTCGCGAACCCGGTACAGCCCCGGCTGCGCAATCGAGTCGCCGGGCCGGACGTGATGGGAGGCTCCGTGGTCGGTCTCGACCACCGTGGAACCGCGAAGCGCGAAGTTGAACTGGAAGTCCGCGTCATGGCAGTGCCACCCATAGCCGATGGCACCGTGACCGACGCGGCGCACGTGGCGAGCGCAGATCAATCCGCGGCTGGCCTTCACCAGCCCGAGGTCGCGGTAGGCGAACTCGGATCGGAAGCCGCACGACCAGGCGCTCTGGTCGTTGCGCACGAGAACGCGGTCAAGGACCGGACGCTCGCCTGCGAGCCATCCCGAAAGCCACGGGTGGGCCAGCGGGGTAGAGAACAGGGCGTCAGTCACAGCCCCAGAGAGCGGCCAACGAGCTCCTTCATGATCTCGGTCGTACCGCCGTAGATGCGCTGGACGCGGGCGTCACGCCAACGGCGCGCTATCTCGTACTCCTCCATATAGCCGTAGCCTCCGTGGAGCTGCAGGCAGCGGTCGAGAACACGGAACTCGAGCTCGGTCGTCCAGTACTTCGCACCCGCAGCCTCGGCGTCCTGCAGGTCCCCGGTGCAGTGGGCAGCGATACAGCGATCGATGAACACCCGAGCGATCGAGACCTCCGTCGCCAATTCGGCGAGGGCGAACTTGTTCGCCTGGAAGCTTCCGATCGGCTTTCCGAATGCCTGGCGCTCACGGACGTACGGAAGCGTGATCTGGAGCGCTTTCTCGGCGCTGGCAACCGCCGTGATGGCGATCGAGAGCCGCTCCTGGGCAAGGTTGCCCATGAGGTAGTGCAGTCCTTTTCCAGGCTCGCCAAGCACCTGGTCGAGGGGCACGGCCACGTCGTCCATAAATAGCTCAGCCGTGTCCTGCGCGAGCCTGCCGAGCTTCTCTAGCTTGCGGCCCTTGGTGAATCCAGGCATGCCGGCCTCCAACACGAACAAGCCCATGCCGTCCACCCCGTCGCGCAGAACGCGTGCGGCCGTGATCACGATCTCCGCCTGAATCCCGCTCGTCACGAAGGTCTTCGATCCCGACAGGACGTAGTGGTCGCCACGCCACCGCGCGGTGGAAGCAATCGCGCGAAGGTCGGAGCCTGCTCCGGGCTCGCTCATCGCTATCGCGCAGACGCGCGCTCCGCTCGCGATGTCGGGCAGCCACCGGGCTTGCTGCTCCGCGGTGGCAAGGTCGCGCAGGTACGGAAGCACGATGTCATTGGTCACCATGAAGTTGTCACTCGGCGTGCCTGTGTAGGTGACCTCCTCGTCGATGATCGCGTTGTAGCGGAAATCTGTCAGTCCGAGGCCGCCAAACTGCTCTGGCGCTGCGAAAGCGACAAGGCCCTGCATCGCGGCGAGTCTCCAGAACGATCGGTCGATGATGCCGGCTGCTTCCCACTCGCGTGCGCGCGGAACTGCCTCTCGCTCGAGGAAGCCCTTTACGGAGGCGCGGAACTCATCGTGCTCGTCGTCGAAGATCGTGCGAACCAGACCACGCGGCGGGTGATCCACTCTCGTCAGCTTGGCCGAGTGCGAGTCCATCGACTGATCGTAGCGATCCATCGCCGTTGCGGACAGGTCCGCGACACTCGGGGAGGCTGTATCCGGTGCCGGAGCGGCCGGCATCGGTGAGATGTGACTTCCTGGCACGAAGCGGCGATACTCATCCGTCGCAGATATCGAGGAGGGGAGACCAATGGCAACTGCTGTGCAGCGAACAGTGATCATCACGGGAGCAGCGTCCGGGATCGGCCGCGCGATGGCTGGTGCTTTCGCCGCCGAAGGCGACGCCGTCATCGCGGTGGACATGGACGGCGACGGGCTTGAGCGGCTGAGTGGTGAGCTAGACCTTCTGGCTACCGTGGTCGCCGACGTGGGTTCGGCAGCGGGTGCGGATGCTGCGATGGCGGCCGCGACAAGCCGTCTCGACGTGCTCTGCAACAACGCCGGAATCGTCGGCTCGCTCGGCCCGATTGACGAGATCACAGAGGACGAGTGGGATGGATTGATGCGTGTCAACCTGAAGGCTCCGTTTCTCTTCTGCCAGCGGGCCGTGCCGCGGATGCTGGTCCAAGGCGGCGGCGTGATCGTCAACACCGCTTCGGTTGCGGGACTGAGGGGCGGCCGCGGCGGGGTTGCTTACGTCTCATCGAAGTTCGGGGTGGTCGGCCTGACCCAAAACATCGCCGTCAGTCACGGCGCTCGCGGAATACGCTGCAACGCCATCTGTCCCGGTTCGGTGTCCACTGCGATCGGCGGTGGCCGCGAGCGCAGCGAAGCGGTGCTGGCACAGTTGACGCGCGACCACGGCCGGCCGGCGCCGATGGAACCCAAGCACGTGGCAGATCTGGCGGTCTTCCTGGCCAGCGATCGCGCGTCGCACATCAACGGTGCTGCGATTCCAATCGACGCCGGCTGGATCGCTTACTGAGTCAGAGGCAGCGCGACGGGTTTGCTTGGCCGTACACGAGAATCACCCAGTCAGCGAAACGGCCAATATCGCGCTCGCGGATCACGGTGCCAGCGGGCCGCAGCGTTCAGACCCGGTACGGGCCCGTGTAAACTCCCGCGTCCAGTGCGATAAAACAGCAAATCCGGAGGACGGTGGTTTCGAACATGAGGCAGCGCGAAGGCCACGATGTGGTCATAGTTGAGGCGGCACGGACTCCGGTCGGTCGCGGCCATCTGGAGAAGGGCTACTACAAGGACCTTCACCCAAACGTGCTGCTCGGCCTGTCCTACCAAGCCGTTCTCGACCGGTCGGGCCTCGATCCCGCCCTCGTAGACGATGTCATCGCCGGCTGCGTCCAGCAGATCGGTGTGCAGTCCTACAACATCGCTCGCAACGCCTGGCTTCAGCAGGGCCTCCCAGTCGAGGTGCCGGCGACGACCGTTGATCGCCAATGCGGGTCGGCGCAGCAGTCGGTCAACTTTGGTGCGGCACTGATCGCAAGCGGCACCCACGACATCGTGATCGGTGCCGGCGTTGAACACATGGGGCACATTCCCTTCAGCGTCGGCTTCAAGTCTCAGGAGCTGTTCGGTGTGCCGTTCCCGCCCGAGCTTCTTGCGATTCACCCGATCGTGTCGCAAGGCCTGGCGGCCGAGATGATTGCCGACAAATACGAGATTCCTCGCTCCGAACTTGACGCGATCGCGCTGCGATCCCACCAGCTCGCACATCGAGCAACGGAGGAAGGGCGATTTGAGCGCGAGATGATTCCCGTGAGGGTCAACGGCAGCGTCTACCTGACCGATCAGGGCATCCGCCCTGACTCGACCATCGAGGCGCTCGCGGCGCTCAAGCCAGCCTTCAAGGAGGACGGCACCGTGACAGCGGGTAACTCCTCGCAGATCTCTGATGGCGCTGCCGCGGTTCTGTTGATGAGCGCCGAGAAGGCAGAGGAGCTGGGTTTGACTCCGCGTGCGCGTATCGTCGATCACACCACAGTTGGTTGCGATCCGGTGCTGATGCTCGAGGGGCCGATTCCCGCTACCACGGCCATCCTCAAGCGAAACGGCATGGCGATCGATGACATCGACCTCTTCGAGATCAACGAGGCGTTCGCGCCGGTCATCGCAGCCTGGCAGCGCGAGCACCACCCCGATATGGATCGCGTGAACGTCAACGGCGGAGCGATAGCACTCGGGCACCCTGTCGGCTCGACTGGCGCACGGCTGATCACGACCTTGTTGCACGAGCTGGAACGCTCCGACAAGGAGGTCGGTTTCGTGTCGATGTGCTGCGGCGGCGGGCTCGGCACCGCGACACTCATCCAGCGGATCTGACGGCGAGAGGCGGCAGTCCGTGCGGGCTTATGCGCGCCGGATTTCCGCCTCACACAGCGTGTTCGAGCAGGGCCCCGATGCGCTGGAGTGCGAGACCCAGGTTCTCGCGGGAGTTCGCATACGACAGCCGGAGGTGCGCCGAAGCCTCGCGGCCGAACGCCGATCCTGGCACGGTGGCCACGCCTGCGGTCTCCAGCAAGCGCGTCGCCAGATCCTCGCCCGAGAAACCCGTGCCGGAGACGTTCGGGAAGGCATAGAACGCCCCCGAGGGCGCCGCGCATGACACTCCGGGCAGCGCGTTGAGGCCGTCGATCAGGAGCTTGCGTCGTAGGGAGAACTCGCTGACCATGTCATCGACGGCGTCCATCGGTCCCGTGAGCGCCGCGACGGCCCCGAGTTGCACGAAGGCCGGGACGCAGGACGTCGAGTTCACGAGCAGGCGTTCCATCGGAACAATCAGCGGTGGCGGCACCGATGCGAAGCCGCAGCGCCAGCCCGTCATTGCGAACGTCTTCGAGCAACTGTCCACGATCACCGTTCGGTCGAGCATGCCCGGCAATGACCCCAGGCTGGGACAGTCTTGTTCGTAGACGATCCTCGCGTATACCTCGTCGGAAAGGATCCAGGCGTCCGTTTCGGCGAGCATCTCAGCCGCCGCGAGCAGGTCTGCGTGCGGGATTACGGAGCCCGTAGGGTTGTGCGGGGAATTGAGAATCACCAGCCGCGTGCGCGGCGTGAGCGCGCTGCGCAGCTCCTCCGGATCGAACGAGAAGCCGCGCTCCTCGCGAAGCGGGAGTGCCACCGGTACGGCTCCGGCCCAGGAGATCACGGACTCATAGATCGGAAAGCCCGGATCGGGATAGATCACTTCGTCTCCCGCGTTGGCGCACGCGAGAATCGTGAACAGGACAATTGGCTTCGCCCCGTTGGCGATGATCACGCGCTCGGGGCCGATGCTGACTCCTCTGCCAGCGCCCAGGTAGGCGGCCGCCGCCTCGCGAAGCTCGCCTAGCCCAAGCGTTGGCGTGTAATGGGTCTGGCCGGCGCGCAGAGCCTGTACCGCGGCCTCGACGACGTGTTCCGGCGTAGCGAAATCCGGCTCGCCGATCTCCAGATGAACGACCTCGCGGCCGGTCCTCTCGAGCTCCAGTGCGCGCGCGAGGACCGTGAACGCACCTTCTGTTCCGAGCCGGTCAACTCCGGTCGCCACGGTGAGCACGACCGCAGGGTATCTCGCTGCATCGGTGCGCGCAGGGGCGGCCGGCCGCTCCCCGCCGAGACCGTGGCGGCCAGCGCTGCGGGTGCGCAAGGCCGCTGGTGCGCGAGGCCGAGCGTCGCCGCGATCCGGCAGGCACCCTACGGGCGCGGGGCCCATCGACGTGCGACAATTATCGACACTGCCCGACCGGCGAACGTATGTGTCGGGCGGGTACGCTGCACGCCAGCGACAGGGCGGCCGGCGGAGTTCGCAGCATTGCTCCCCAGACGCCCGAGAGGAGACTCACATGGCACGCCTGACCCAGCCCAACCGCAGTCAGTTCACCGATCCCGACGATCTCGAGGCTTACGACGCGGTGGTGGAACGCCAGGCATCGCTGAAGCATGCTGCTGAGATCGACCCCGCGCTCGATGCGCCGGCGCTCGGAGGGTACTGGGGGGGGCTGCTGACGAGTCCCACGATGTGTGCGATCGCAGCGCGGATGGGAGCGTTTATGCGCACGGCCGGAGATCGGGAGTCGAGCTTCAGCCATGCAGACCGCGAGTTTGTCGACCAGGTGCTTTCTGCGGATTGGAAGACCAACGTGGTCCAGGGCTTGCACGTGCGAGACGCAATCGCGACCGGTGTCAGAATGGAGGCCCTCGAGGCGCTCCGCTTCGGGCACGAGGAGGATCTCGACGAACACGAGCGGCTGCTCGCGCGCTACATCCGTCAGGTGATCAACGGCACGGTCGATGACGCCACGTTTGACTCGCTCGCCTCGCATTTCGGTAAGCGGGGACTCCTCGAGTACACCGGTTTCGTGCTGTGGCTGCAATGGATCATCAGGATGATGCAGGTCATTGGCGTTAACGATCCGGATGATGCGGAAATCGATGAGCTGATCGAGGGCCTGAAGCAGGGATCCGTTCCCGTCCCGGACTTCCGCGAGCGGATCGGCTAAGCACGGCGATGGCAAAGTGACGCCGTCGGAGGGGCCCGCACGCGGTGCGGATGCCTACCGTCTCGATGGCTTCGTCGCGATCGTGACCGGATCGTCGACCGGGCTCGGTGAAGCGATCGCGCGAGAACTGGCCGCGCTCGGCGCGAAAGTCGTCATCAACGCACGTGATGGCGAGCGTGCCGAGCGCGTCGCCGCGTCGATTCGTGCGACCGGCGCCGGCGCGGTCGCCCACGCCGGCGACATCACGGAGCCGCGGGCCGCTGATGCGCTGACGGCTGCTGCGGTCGAGTCGTTTGGCCGGCTCGATGTGCTGGTGAATAACGCCGGCCGCGGAAACATCACACCGAGCGAGGACCTCGCGCTTGCTGACTGGGAAGCGGTTCTTCGCTTGAATCTGACGGCCCCGCTTCTTTGCGCCCAGGCAGCGTTCCCGCATCTCGTCGCGAGTGGGCGGGGGGTCGTCGTCAACATTGGCTCGATCCTCAGTTCTCTTGGGATCGAGCAGCGGGCTGCCTACGCCGCATCGAAGCATGGTCTGGCGGGCTTGACGAAGGTGCTTGCGGCCGAATGGGCCTCGCGAGGGGTGCGGGTGGTCGGCGTCGATCCAGGTTACGTCGAGACCGAGATGGTCCTTGCCAACATGAAGCGCGCAGGCTTCACCGCCGAGGACCTGGGACGCCGAACACCTCTCGGACGACTTGCCCAGGCTGAGGAGATCGCCCGCGTCGTTGCATTCGTGAGTTCGCCGGCGGCCTCCTACATGACCGGTACGAGCGTCGCCGTCGATGGCGGCTGGGTGACTGACGGCGGCTGGTAAGGCGGCGGATCGCCGGCGCCGGACGTCCGATCGTGACGGCGTCCGGTGGCCGGCTAACCGCCGAGCGGCAGGCCGAGGTCGTGACCGAGCCGGCGCTGCTTCGTCGCCATGTAATTGACGTTGGAGGGTAGTGGCGCAGCTCGGAGGGGCACGCGCTCGCTGATCTCCAGGTCGTAACCAGCGAGGCCCGTGTACTTGGCGGGATTGTTGGTCAGGAGCCTGATCCTCCGGACCCCGAGGTCGGCGAGAATCTGCGCGCCGATGCCGTAGTCGCGGGAGTCGATGGGCAGGCCGAGATCGAGGTTCGCGTCGACCGTGTCACGACCGAGCTCCTGCAGCGCGTACGCCTCGAGCTTGTGCGAAAGCCCAATTCCGCGACCTTCCTGCCCACGCAGGTACACGATCACGCCTCGGCCGGCGTCGGCGATCAGCTGCATCGATAGCGCCAGCTGCGAGCCGCAGTCGCACCGCTGCGATCCGAGAACGTCGCCCGTCAAGCACTCCGAGTGCACGCGGACCAGCACGGGCCGCTTGTCGTCGCACCACGCAACTTCGCCCAGCGTCAACGCGAGATGCTCGGTGCCGTCAAGGCGGGAGCGGTACGCCTGCGCCTGAAAGACGGCGCGTTCCGTGGGGAGACTCGCGGTTCCGCCGCGATCGATCAGGCTCTCGTTCGTGCGGCGAAACCGCTGGAGGTCCTCGATCGTCAGGTAGGGCAACCCATGCGTCATCGAGAACCGCCTGGCCTCGTCAGGTCTCATCGGCTCGCCGGTGTCGGTCACCAGCTCAGAGATGACGCCGACTTCGCGCGTGCCTGCCAGCCGGGCCAGATCGACTGCGGCCTCGGTATGCCCGGCGCGCTTGAGCACGCCGCCGGCACGGGCCACGAGCGGGAACACGTGCCCGGGGCGCCGGAACGACGCGGCCTCGACCTGCGTGTCGGCGAGTGCCTGGATCGTCGCCGCGCGGTCCTTGGCGGAGATTCCCGTGCTTGCCGACACGTGATCAACGGACACCGTGAAGGCGGTCTTGTGAAGGTCGGTGTTCGCATCGACCATCGCCGGTAGGTCGAGCGAGCCGGCACGCGACGCGCACATCGGCACGCATACGATGCCGCCGGTGTGGCGCACGATGAAGCCAACCGATTCGGCGGTCGCGAACTGCGCTGCCATCACGAGGTCAGCCTCGTTCTCGCGGTCCTCGCCGTCGCTGACGACGACCAGCCCGCCGGTCGCGAACGAATCGATCGCGTCCTGTACGGCGGTCAGTCGAGGTTCCCTCACCGTGGGCATCAATCAGCGCTCATCCCAAGTACGTCCAGTATTCAGGCTACGCGGCCAGCCTAGCAGCTGCCCGGTTCGCACGCGAGCGCTGTGTCTGCGTCAATGCCCGCGGACGTGCGTGATCGTGAACCGCAGCGACACGGTGAACAGGGCGGCGAACTGTTCGAGCGTCTGGCCCAGCCCGCTGATTCGCTCCCGGTACTTCTCGAGATAGGCCGGCGCCTGATCGACCGCTGGGTCATCCGAGATCACGATGTCACCGTGGCATACGACGATGTTGCCACCGTGCCTGTTGCCGTCGAGGTTCAGGCTTGCTCGCCCGTTGTGAGCGACGTTGCGGAGCTTCGCCTGGTTTGGCTGACTGTAGATGAGTACTGATTTCGAGCCGTCGTAAAGGAACCACACCGGCGTCGGCTGGGGGGTGCCGTCCGGCGCGACGGTCGTCAGCCAGATTGCACTGTCCTCGCGCAGTCGCAGGGCGGCGCGAGCACCGAATTCGCTCGTCTCGTCGAACACGCGCGGAGCATATACGGCGCCTGCAGAGCCTCGCAGCAACGGATCCCGATCGCCGCCGAGGGGAAAACGCGAGGCGTTTCCGGCGCCAGCGGCCTTAGGCGGCGCCGACGCGGCCGCCGGCGCGGGTGCGCTGCATCAACTCCACGCCGTGACCGTCTGGGTCGCGGAACACTGCGGTCCGCGTTCCGTGCTCGGTGTCGGGCGGCGGCAGCAGCACCGGCTCGATCGAGCTGCGCGCGAGTTCGTGTCGCGCCGCGTCCAGGTCGGGCACCTCGACCACCAGGTAGGAGCCGCCCGCCGGAGGTGGCGTCGAGCCGAGTGGCTGGGTCAGCTGAAGGCGGTTCGGCTCGCCCGCCAGACCCAGGACGGCGATGACGGCCGCATCGCCGACCTGCGTGCGAGCCCGTTCCTCAAACCCGATGTGGCGGTAGAACGCCGCGGAGCGGTCCAGGTCCTTGACCGCCAGCGCGGTTCGCAGCAGGCGGACACCCTCGATCATCGGCAGACTCCGCTGAGCGAGGCGCCGCTGCGTCTGGCATTTCCCGACACCCGAGGCGGCGCCATTCGCGCCGAGGTGCCGCTCGATGAGGGGTCCGGACTCGGGCCGGCGGGGACATGGCCGCACGGTCCGGCGTGCGTCGGGAGCCGGTCTGGGACGGTTGGTGCTCGCAGAATCGGCGTCACGCTCTGTAAACCATATTGGCCGCCGCATCCACTATACTCAACGCGCCGGAAGCTGAGAGGACAGCTTGTAAGGGGGAATCGAGGATGAGGAGGGATCATGTCCGACCTCGGACAGCAGTCATCACAGGAAGAAGTCGAGTCGCGTATCACGGCCGCTTACGCAGCCGAAGGGTATGTAGTCGAGACCGAGGATGGGATCCGGCGGGACGTGCGCGCCCGCAACGACGCTGCCCTGGCGGCGTTCAAGGGACGCGAGGCAACGTCGAAACTCGACAAGGCGAAGGCGTCGCTCACGCCCGGTGAGCTCTACCAGCACGTGTTCCCAAGCGGTCCTGGAGCCGACGGTGACCCGGAGCAACTTGACGCTGAGGATCGAGCAGCCTACGAGCGCTTGAAGCGAGACTGCTGGGCACTGACGCTGCCTCGACCCGAAGGCTGGATCCAGCGTCAGCTTGCGAGTGCCGGTTCGACGTCTGTCCTGTGTCGCGCGAAGGTCATGCGTGGAGCCGACCCGGTCGTCGGGGCCTACGTCACCAACGACCCCATCCTGATCATCGAAGACTCGGTGTCGGGCCAAATCGAAGGGCTTGTTCGCAAGGCGGACAATCTGCGTCGGCACATGGACATGGTGCTCGGGCGCCACCCGGAGCTCCAGCAGCGCGTCTTTGCCGAGCTCGGCCGGGGCATCAAGCGGACCGCCGCGGCACTACCCGCTCCTGCGCGGACCCCCGAGGCCGCGACCCGGAGCTAGCCATGAACAGTTCGCTACAGAGTCTTCAGACGCCGCGAGCTGAGGATGCGCCCGGGTTCGATCACAACGCCGCCAGCGCCCCACTCGGTCAGACGATGCAGGTTCTCCTCAGCGTCATGCGGGAGCACGCCAGGCCGATGAGCGACGAGGAGTTGTGCACCGCGAGCGATCTGCGCGGCGGAGCAGTCCGGCCCGCGCGCCTGAGATTGCACCGGCGCGGGCTGGTCGAGCCATGCGGCGACGGCATGTGGCGCGTCGTCCCTGCCGAGCGCCAGGAGGAGGTCAGGGCGCTTGCGCGTTCGCGGCCTCCGCGCCGCCGCGGCCTTGAGAGCCTCTCGCTCGACGAACGCGTTGCGACGGTGATCGCGCTGCTCAACGACGACGAGGTCAGCGACGCGGTTCTTGAGCACACAGCAAGCGGTCGCGCTTGGCGTAGAGCGTCGGCCAGGGCTCGTGAGGTCCGAGCCGAGCGCGAGCAGGAGCGTCGAGCCCGGCGGCTGGCCGCCACACGGGCTGAGCGCCTCCATTCGCCGCTGACCGCGTTCCTGAAGATGCGCAACCATCTGAAGGACGCCGTCGAAGTTCTGCTCGGCTTGCACCGACTGCTGGTCGAGGATGGGTCCCCGGAGGCGAGCGGCATTCCGAGGGCCGTGTGGCCCGATGTGTCGCGCAACGTCCGCGAGCTGGTCGCCGCGGCCGCGTCGGTGCAGGCCGTGCTCGAAGGAGCCGGCGGGTCGGCGGGGGACTGTCCGCTCTGCAACGGTCAGGCCAAGATCGCTCCGAGCTTCGACTACGTCGACTCCGAGTGCGTCGACGTGTCGGTGGCAGGCGTCGCGTAGCACGCTTGCCCGCACCTGGTGAACTCGTGGGGGACTTGGTCTAGGAGGCCGACGCGTCGGTGGCAAGTGGTGCCACTGCGGCAGCGACGTTCTCGCTTGGTGCGTCGAGTGCGAGCTGACCATGCTCGGCGTGCGACGCCTCGGCCGGCGTCCGTGCCCACTCATATCTGCCTCCTCGAAGCCAGGATGCTGCGGCAGCGATTACACAGACGATCGCCGCGAAGCCGAAGGCCTCGGTCAGACCGGCCCCGAATGGCCCGCTCAGCAGGTGCGGGAAGAACGTGCGTCCGGTTAGCCGCGCGGCCTGGGCAGGACTGAGCGCCGCCAGCGCGTGGGCGCCAAGGAGCGAGCGGACAGGGTTGTAGCCGAGGAAGGTCGCAAACAGTGTGGTGACCGGGGGCAAATGCGCGGCGTGGGCGGCGGCAGCACGGGTCACACCGCCTCCAACCAGGCCGCGATAAAGCGACCCCGGAAGGCGCGACGCCAGTCCGACGAGCAGCAGTGAGAAGAAGATCCCGATTGAGAGGACCTGCCCGGAATTCTGAAACGTCGTGGCCATGGCACCGCCGACCCCCCTCTGGCGAGGCGGCAGACAGTTCATCACCGCCGCGCGGTTGGGCGCCACGAACAGGCCCGCCCCGATGCCGCTGAGCGCCAGCAGAATCGCGAATACCGGGTAGGAAAAGTTCACCGGCAGCCGGATCAGCAGAAGGAAGCTTGCCGCTGAGAGGAGCGGCCCGGCCGTGGTAAATGAACGCTGTCCGAAGCGGTCGGAGAGAATGCCCGAGACCGGTCCGGCGAGCAACAAACCACCGATCAACGGGAGCATGTGTATCCCGGCCCAAAGCGGAGTTTGGGAGAAGGCGTAGCCGTGCTCCGGCAGCCAGATCCCCTGGAGCCAGATGATCAGCGTGAACTGGAGGCCGCCGCGGGCCAGCGCCGTGAGGAGCTGGGCAATATTGCCGCCGGCGAACGCCCGGATGCGAAGCAGCCGCAGGTCGAGCATCGGCTCGGCGATGTGGGTCTCGACCACGCCGAAGAGCGCGAGCAGTGCGAAACCAGTCGCGAACTCGGCCATGACCGTCGGCGAGGTCCAACTCATGGCGTGATGCCCGTAGGGCCGGATACCGGTGGTGATCGCAACCATGATCGCGATCAGACCGACGGCGAATGTCGCGTTACCCAGCCAGTCGATCCGCGCCGCGCGGTGCTCGCCGATGTCCTTTAGCTTGAGGTAGGACCACAGCGTTCCCAGTGCCCCGATCGGCACCGAGACGAGAAAGATCAGGCGCCACGACACGGGTGCGAGCGTTCCGCCCAACACAAGGCCGATGCTCGACCCGGCCACGCCTGCCACGTTCATGATCCCGAGCGCGAGGCCACGCTGATGGCTCGGAAAGGCGTCCGTCAGGATCGCCGGGCCGTTCGCCATCAGCATCGCGCCGCCAAGGCCCTGGCCTATTCGCATGGCGATCAGCCACAGGGCTCCGCTGGAGCCGTGCATCCATGTGACGCTGAGAAGAACCGAGAAGACGGTGAAAACAAGGAAGCCGAGGTTGTAGACCCGAACGCGCCCGTAGATGTCGCCCAGGCGACCGAGACTGACCACCAGCACCGCTGTGACGATCAGGAACCCCATGATCATCCACAACATGTACGTCGTATTGCCCGGACTGAGCGGATTGACGTCGATGCCGCGGAAGATCGCCGGCAGGCTGATGATCACGATCGTGCCGTCGATCGTGACGATGAGCGCCCCCATCGTCGTGTTCGACAGGGCGACCCATTTGTAACGACTGTCGACGCGTGACCCAGGGGTGGAAATAGCCGCCTCGGAGGTGTCCGACTGCGCGTAACCCGCACCGCCAACTGTGAGGCGGCCCTCAGGCCCCGACTCTACCACTCAAGCCGTGACGACCCGATGCAGTACCGGCGTCGCCGGCCACCTGAAAGGGCATATTGTGTGATTGAGTGTCGAATGCGGCAAATGCGTGAAGCTGTCAGGACGATCGCCGTCGAGGAAGCGATGCGAAAATGAGTGCAGCAGACGACGCGAATGGGGCCCAGGGGCTTGTTGCTCTCCGGCGCATGACCCATCTCGACGTGGCTGTGACCCGCACCGCGGTTATCCACTGGATGCCCGACTTCCCGGCCGGACAGACCTGGCGGACACCGGACGTCGTCACCGACGATCGCGGCCGGGCGGTCGTGGATGTTCTGGGCATGGTGATTCGCACGCCTGGCGCGATCGTCGTTGTGGATCCCGGCGCTTGGCCGCATGACGAGCGTGGAGATGTGGTCGACGTGGTCGCCGGCCAGCCGATCGATGCCGCGCTCAGAGCTCTGGAGATCGAAACCGACGAGGTGACCCACGTCGTCGTGACACATGGGCATGCGGACCACTTCTCGGGTCTCGCGTGCGATGGCCCGGACGGTCCACGCCTGATGTTCGCGAACGCATCGCATGTCTTTCCTGCCGCGGACTGGCGTTCGCTGGCGGCCGGCGGCCGGAGCCAGAGCTCGCAGAGATGTCTCGAGCCCGTGGAGAGGAGCGGTCTGCTCACGCTGGTCAGCGCTGACTACGAACTAAATGCGGCGGTGTCGCTGTTGCATGCGCCCGGGGAGAGCGCCGGACACCAAGTCGTGCGGATCACGGACGGTGATGAACGGGTCTACTGCCTGGGAGATCTCTTCCACTTCCCCAGCGAGTTCGAGCATATCGACTGGGCGCCGACACACGCCGACGCAGCGGTGCTTGTGTCCAGCCGCCGGCGCGTACTCACCGACGCTGAGGATGCAGCGTCATCCACGCTTGTCTTCTCGCACGGGCGATTCCCGGGCTGGGGAAGCGTCCAGCCGAGCGATGGCGCGTGGAGATGGACGTATCAGGAATGAACACGCCCGCCACCGATCATCCGGCGCGGCGTCCCGCCGGTAGCGACGTAGAATGCCATCGAGGCAGAGCAGGGAGCGCGTCGCGGTGTCCACGCGCGGCTGGGCGAAAAACTCAACTCGGGAGGTCGTGGTGCGACGTGTTGTGACGGGTTTGGCGGAATCTGGCAAGGCGGTGTTCGTGAGTGACGGGGCGGCCGAGGTGCTGGGGGCGGGCATCTCGCCCTCCGGCGTAGACGACATCTGGGGATCCGACGTCCAGCCCTCGTTGCCGTCGGACGGTTCGAAGCCGGGCTACCGCAGCTACTTCCCGCCGGCCACCGGCTACCGGATCATCGTGGTGAACATCCCGCCCGACAGCGAGGGCGGCGCGACGGATATGGAACTGATGTCAAAGCTCAACGAGGAGTTCGTTGGCTTGATCAGCGATGCCGAGTGGGATCCCGAGGTACCGGGAATGCATCGCACTCGCACGATCGATATCGGCCTCATTCTCGACGGGCGAGTCGTGCTCGAACTGGACAGCGGCGAGTCAAAGGAGCTCGGTGAAGGCGACTGGTACATCCAGAACGCGACCAGGCACGTGTGGCGCAACCCGTGGGAGAAGCCCTGCAAAGTCGCGATCTTCTTCGTGGGGGCAGCGGGCGATTAGCTTTGAACGAGCGAGCTGGCGGCTTGTGTCGTAGTGGGCGAACACACGCTCGTCTGCCACTCACCGGCGGCGCCTCACCCGCGCTACACCATCGCTGAGCCGTGTTCCCATCTCATCCTCGGTCCATATCTCGAGCTCGATCGTCGTCTCGCGCTCAGCCGTCGTCACACCCGTCACGAGGCCGCGTGCGACCACCTGCGTGTTCTTGAGGCTGGGGCGACGGTAGCGGCACGTCACGGCCGTGAGTTGGTCGCCGTCGCGCATCCACTGCCGCACGGCTGCATGGAGGTAGGCCAATTGGAGGTTGCCCATGCCGAAGGCTGAGGGAAAGCCGGCCTGCCGGCCTGCGTCGTCATCCATGTGAATGGCCACGAACTCGTCGTTGACGGCGGCGAACCGGTTCCAGGCTCCGGGTTCCGAGCGGCGCTCGAACGGCGCGATCAGGGCTCCCAGGGCGGGCACCCGGCGTTCATTGGCATGCATGACTCGCGCTTCTCCTTCAGTAGCGGATCATGACGTTCCGCTGGACCTTGATGAGGTCGCTCGCCCGAGTCCAGCGGACCTCGGTCTCGGTGAAGAGCATCAGGCCGAGCGACCCTTCGCGCTCCCAGTAGCGTCGGAGAAGCGACCGCGACTGGATCACGTCACCGGGCCGCATGCGCTCCCCGGTGTACTCGATCTCGACACCACCGAACAGATCGTGCTCACAGACGGGCGCTGCGATCCCGAGACCCTGCTCGACGAAGGCCGAGCGTGGACCTTCGCGCGAGGCTCGGTGATCTAGCGCCGCCGTCCACGCGAACGGGTTGAACTCCTCCGGCGCGACGATTCCGCCGTGGACGCTGGCGGCGGCGTACTCCTCGTCCCAGAACTGCGGCGGCGGCGTCTCGGGGTGATAGACGGCGATCGCCCAGCGGCGAATGTCCGCCGCGCTGATCGGTGGCGACTCGGAGCCCGCGAACGCCCTGCCGCACGCCTCGCGCATCTGAAGTGTGATGTGAGAAGGGTTCGACACTGGACGACGGACGGCCGCCGTGCCGTAGCGCGCGATCGTGCTCAGGCGCCCGCAGGAGTCGGCAGACTGGCCGGCTCGACGGCGTCCGCAAGGGTGCCGGTGGGGAACCAGCGGTCTTCCCATCCGGCGAAGTTGTGGCGAACCTTTGGCAGAACGTCCTCGGCCACGCGCTGAGTGTTGTAGAGCACGGACTCCTTGGAGAGGTTTCCGAAATGGCACAACAGCATAGCGTGCCCAGCGCGCAGCGTGTCCGCCATATCGTTCATCTGGTCGGCGACCGAGGCGGCGCTGCCGGCAATGATATAGCCGCGCTCGACGATGTCCTTCCATGTGAGTTCCGTCGGATCGAAGGCGTTCGCGGCTTCGTGGAACGCTCCTCGGATTCCGCTGCGGATGGTCGCCAGCGTCGTGTAGCCGGGGGCGTCGCGGAAGCCTTCGTAGACGTTCAGGCAGCGGTTGTAGAAATAGAGCGCGGCCTCGCCGTACAACTCCTCGGCGTGGGCGTCGGAGTCGGCCACGGCGATCATCTGCAGGAAGCCTGTTCGATACGGATTCGGCTCGGCGCCGAGCCGCTCAACCGCTCCCCAGAACCCCTCCATCGTCTTTGTGGCCTGCTTGTAGCCAAAGTACGAGAGATAGGCGTACAGGAAGTCGTTGTTGATGCAATAGTCCCACGTCTCGACGCTACCTCCACCGGGAATCCAGATTGGGGGGTGCGGCTGTTGCACCGGCCTCGGCCACACGTTCACGTAGCGGAGTTGCGTGTATTTCCCGTTGAACGTGAACGGCTCATGCACCGTCCACGCACGCAGGATGAGATCGACTCCCTCCCGGTATTTCTCGCGAAGGGTCGCGGGATTATTTCCGTAGCAGAAGGCCGTGTCCATGTTCGTTCCGACCGGGAAGCCGGCGATCAGGCGGCCACCGGAGATGACGTCGATCATCGCCATCTCCTCGGCGACCCTCGTTGGCGGGTTGTAGAGCGCGACCGAGTTGCCGAGCACCACGATCTTGGCGTTCCGCGTGCGGCGTGCGAGCGTCGCGGCCATCAGGTTGGGCGACGGCATCAGGCCGTAGCCGTTCTGGTGGTGCTCGTTCACGCAGATGCCGTCGAACCCCATCTGGTCGGCGAACTCGAGCTCGTCGAGGTAGGTGTTGTAAACCTCGTGGCCCTTGACTGGGTCGTAGAGCTCGGACGGAAGATCCACCCAGACGCTCCTGTAGCGCTCACGGAACCGATCCGGGAGGTAGGGATACGGCATCAGGTGAAACCAGTGAAACTTCACGTACGCCTCCTCGGCCGCTCGGCTCGACAGCCCCAACGAAGGGCGTCAATCGATGAGCATGTCGGCACAATAGCCGCCGTCAAGCTCCTGCTTACGACGGTGAAACGTGGGCGTCGGCAACCCTACCAGTCTGTTCGATCGTGAGTCAACCGGCGGTGCAGCGGGAGGATTGCCTGAAAGTATCCGCGCCGGCGAGTGTGACAGCAAGAGCGGACGCGCGCGGCGGCGGGATTCGGTGTTGTAGTCTGGGCTGCATGTGGACGCGCCCGCGATCCGTGGTTCGGCCCGACCGCCGTTCGTGACTCATGGGGACGCGGGGCTCCGCTCGCTGAAGACCGCAGCGGAGCAGAGCGGCATCGCGATTGACGAGTTCGTCGTCCCCACCGATGTTCAGGCGATCCTCGGGACGCTGCGGTTCCACTACCTCGACTGGGGTGGTTCCGGCGCGCGGACGATCGTGTTCTTGCACGGGTTTGCGCTGAACGCCCACACCTGGGATCTGGTGTGTCTCGCGCTGCGGCCGGACTACCGCTGTATTGCGCTCGATCTTCGCGGACACGGCGACAGCGAGTGGTCGCCGGGGCTGCACTACGACCTGCGTTCGCTCGCGGACGATGTCGGTCACCTGTTGGACGCCCTCGACGTTGACCGGCCGATCCTCGTCGGGATGTCCATGGGAGGCATGACCGCCCTGCGCTTCGCGGCGGACCACAGCGACCGGCTCGCAGGCCTGGTCGTGATCGAAGCGGGAGCCGTGCCGCGCGACGACGGCCTCCGCCGCCTGCGCGGATTCATCGCTGCGGAGCACGAGCACGATTCAATCGAGGACTTTGTGAGCCAGGCCGTGAGCTTCAACAGTCGCCGCGACCCCGAGCTGCTGCGAATGAGTCTGCGTCACAACCTGCGCCAGCTGTGGAACGGCAGATGGACGTGGAAGTACGATCGGCGACACCTGGGTGTGGTGCCCGGTGACCAGCATGTGCGTGCGATGGAAGCGCTCGCGGCCGAGTCCCCAGCCATCGCCTGCCCAACCCTGATCGTGCGCGGGTCCGACAGCGATCTGTTCAGCGTCGAGGACGCCGAGAGTGTCACCCAACGCATCCCTTCGGCGCGCTGGGTGACAGTCATGAGCGCGGGGCACAACGTCCAGGGCGATAACCCCGGAGGCTTTGTCGAAGCGCTCGGCGGGTTCCTGAGCGAGATCGGAGAGAAGTCCTGAGTTACTCGGATCTCGCTGGCGGCGAGCTGACGCTGCTGCACATCGCCGACGTGCATCTCGGATCGAAGCAGAGCGGGGGTGCCGCCCCGGCATTCGGAGCCGAGGAGGAAGCGTTCGCGAGGCTGATCGACCTGGCTCTCGAGATCAGCGTCGACGGGCTGCTGATCGCGGGAGACCTGTTCGATTCGGCGCGAGTCGGGGAGGCGGTTGTCGATTGGACCGCAACTCAGCTCAACCGGCTCGACTGCGAGGCGGTCGTGCTCCCCGGCAACCACGATGCGCTCCTGCCGGGTTCACCGTACGAGCTGCACGACTTTGCCGCGAGGTGCGACGCGACCACCGTCATCAGTGATCACGGCGGTGAGCTCGTCAGCCTGCTCGACGGCCGCGTCGTCGTCTGGGGTCGACCCGTCGTGGATCACGCGCCTTGGTTTAGACCGCTGCATGGGGTGCCGCCGCGCCCCCGGGATTGCTTCGCCGTGGTCGTCGCGCACGGACTGTTCGTCGACGAGGATGAGGAGGAGACCGTGCGCGGGTCGCCGATCTACGGGTCTGAGCTCGAGCGGTTGGACTGGGACTACGTCGCGCTCGGCCATTGGCCGCGCTACCGCGAGGTCCGGGAGACCCCACCCGCCATCTACGCCGGAGAACTTGCCGGAGGCCCGCGCCATCACGGCAGCGCGGTCGTCGTCAGCTTTACGAACGGGCGGGTCTCGTCGCGGCGGCGATGTTTCTAGGGCGGCCCGACCGGGGCGACCGTGCGATTTCGGGCCAGACCGCCGGGCCGTTAGAAGTGGCGCGCCGTTGTCGGTATGAACCGCTTGTGTTGGGCGAGTGAGTTTTCGGTAGGGAGCGGACCAGCAGGCGACGCTGTAGGGTGGATTTGCCGAAGTGGATGAGAGAGGAGCGGGTGGCGTGGCGAAGTGGCTGAAGACAACTGACTTCATCATTTTCGAGGTGCGTGACCGCGTTGCATACGTGACACTCAATCGTCCGGAGAAGCGAAACGCTATGAACCAGCAGCTCTCGCAGGAGGTTCACGATGCGCTCCGCGAGGCCGACGACCTGAAGTCCGTCCACTGCGTGGTGCTTCAGGGAGCCGGCAAGGACTTCAGCGCCGGCATGGACCTGGCGAGTATCGCCAGCTCCCTCGAGGATGAGGACACGAGCGCCTATCGCGGACGCCCTGGAACCTTCGACGACGAGTACTGGCATCTCCGCCTTGCGGCAGACCGGCGCGTCGAGGCTTTCAAGATGGCAAAACCGGTGATCGCCAAGATTCACGGCAACTGCCTCGCCGGCGCGACCGACATCGCGCTCCAGTGCGACATCCTGATCGCGGCGACCGATGCGCGCATCGGCTTCCCGGCGACTCGCGCGATCGGGTCACCACCGACTCACATGTGGCTCTACCACGTGGGCCCGCAGTGGGCCAAGCGGCTTCTGTTCACGGGCGACGTGATCCGGGGGAGCGAGGCTGCCGAGATCGGGCTGGTGATGAAAGCCGTTCCGCCGGAGCAACTGGACGCAGAGGTGGAAGCGCTGGCCCAGCGGATTGCGCTCGTGGCGCCGGATCTTCTGGCCGCGCACAAGCGCATCGTGAACCTCGGGCTGGAACTCATGGGGGCGCTCACGCTTCAGCGGCTCGCAGCCGAGAACGACGCCAGGGCTCATCTCTCAGCGGGTTACCGAGAGTTTTTCGCGAACGTCTCCGAGCACGGCGTGCGTGAGGCGGTTCGGCTGCGTGACGAGCCGTTCGGGAGTATCGAGGCGACGCGCGGACCGGAGGCGTGATGTCCGACGAGGTGCTGGGAGTCGAGCGGCGCGACCACGTCGCCGTACTGACGATGAACCGGCCGGACAAGCTCAATGCCATCGATTCGACGTTGAAGGATGCGCTGTATGCGGCGCTGGACGATCTCGACGCTGCGTTTCCCGACGTGCGCGCGATCATCCTCACCGGGACTGGCCGCGGCTTCTGCTCGGGTGCCGACGTTGGCGCGATGGCCGATGCCATCGGCAACGCCAGTGCATCGCGCGCATTCCAGCGGCGGATCGTGCACCTCGGCCCGCGGTTGCAGGCTCTGCCACAGCCGGTGATCGCCGCCGTCAACGGGGTCGCCGCCGGCGCCGGACTGTCGCTTGCGCTCGCCTCAGACGTCCGCCTATCTTCCACCGAGGCACGCTATTCGTGCATCTTTGTCAAGCGCGCCCTGGTGCCTGATACTGGAGCCTGTTACACGCTGCCCCGCACGGTCGGACCGGGGATCGCGGCCGAGATGGCTCTCACCGGGCGTGTGTATTCGGCGGAGTGGGCGCTGAACGTCGGCCTGGTCAACGAAATTCTGTCGCCGGATGAGCTGTTGCCGCGTGCGCTCGAGTTGGCCGGCGAAATCGCAGCCAACCCGCCGATCACGGTGCGGAGCATCAAGGCCGTGATGAATCAGCTGGGTCGAGACCTCAGCGAGGTCGTCGCGATCGAGACGGAGATCAACGATTCACAGGCCGACACCGAAGACCGTCGTGAAGCGTTGCGTTCGTTCGTCGAAAAGCGTGCGCCCGTGTACTGGGGACGTTGAGCCGAGCCGGCCGCGCCAGGTTCGCCGGCTGAGCAAGCGATCGCCTGGCACGTGGCGACTGAGCCGATGGGGGCCGTGAGCGCCGCTTCGCCGCGTCACCGGACCCGCACGCGCTTTTGCGCCGGCGCGATGGCGAGCGAGATCAGCAGCGCGACCAGGCTCGCGGCGGCGCCGACCAGAAACGCATCGCGAAAGCCGTTGGTCTGGGCGATCACGTAAGGGAGTCCGGCTGCGAGCAGATGCGCGGTCCGCGCGGCTGCCACGCTCGACAATACGGCAACTCCCAGCGCCCCCCCGATCTGCTGCGACACCGCGATGAGAGCGGATGCAAGTCCGAAAGCTGAGGGATCGACCGTTGACATCGCCAGCGAGGAGAGCGGCAGGAAAGTCAATCCGGAGCCCAAGCCGATCAGCAACAGCGGCGGGAGAATGTCACCTAAGTAGCTGCCGTGCACAGGGACCCGAGTGATCAGGCCGAGGCCCGCCGTGAGCAGGACGATCCCCACGGTCAGCGGTGCACGGGTTCCGAACCTGTTCACGACGCGTGCTGTGACGCCCAACGCGAGTGCGCCGATGAGAACTGTCTGCGGGATGAAGGCCAATCCGGTTTGCAGCGGTCCGTAGCCCCGGACGCGCTCGAGGTAAAGCGCCAGGTCGAAGAAGTTGCCGTACAGCGCCGCGATAAGGCAAGCGCGGATCAGTGTCACGCTCGCGAGCGTCCGCGAGTGGAAGATGCGCAGCGGAAGCAGCGGGTTCGGGACACGAGCCTCGAGCGCGCAGAACGCGGCGAGCAGGCCGGCGCCGGCACCGGCGAGCACCAGCGTGCGCGCCGACAGCCACCCGTAGCCACTGGCTTTTACGATCGTGTATGTCACGCACAGCAATGCGGCGGTCAGCACCGCCGCTCCGGCAACGTCTAGCGATCCGTCGGCGTGCGCCGGCGGTGTTGCAAGCACGAACCGCATCGATAGCGCGATCGTGAGCGCCCCGATCGGCAGATTGATGAAGAAGATCCAGTGCCAGCTGAGCACCTGGACCAGCACCCCTCCCGCGACCAGCCCCAGCGAACCGCCCGCAATAGCCACGAATGTGTAAACGCCCAGCGCCTGCGCGCGTTCGCGAGGGTCCGGGAACTCGGTCGCGATGATCGCGATGATCACGGAAGACGTCAGTGCGCCGCCGAGTCCCTGCACGAACCGCCCGACGATCAGTACCGGGGCGCTCTCCGCGGTTCCGCACACCAACGAAGCGAGTGTGAACACGGACAGACCCGCCAGGAACACTCCACGCTTCCCCCGAAGATCACCGAGTCGGCCGGCGAGCAGCAGGAAGCTTCCGAATGCGATCAGATAGGCGTTTACGACCCAGCCGAGTGAAGCGGATCCGACGTGAAGCTCTCGCTGGATGCTTCTCAGGGCCACGTTAACGACCGTGGAGTCGAGAACGATCATCAATTGGCCGAGACACAGAACGACGAGGCTGATCCATCGGCGCTGGTTGGCTGTCATGGCGGCGGAACCTAGCAGGGCATCGAGTCACGCCTTAGGTCTCACACTGCACCCGGTAACGGGCCGGGCACCCGCGGCCGTGGACCTCCCCGGCGTGGTAAAGCTGTGCGTGAGACGGATGTAGCATCGACGCGCCACGACCTCCTGCCAGGGCTTACGCACCCGCTTGGCCGTTGCTTGAAACTGGCGCACACACAGCTAAGTTGCTATAGAGTCGGCTTCATCGCAAAAGCTGCGGTGAAGAAACTGCGTGAAGGGCAGCCGAACGGGCGCCCAGACGCCGCTTAGCCGCAGGCAAAAAATAGAGGGAGGAAACTTGGTGTCTCAATTCGTTGTCGATGTGCGCAGTAGGTGGCGCCGTGTGACGCTGGCCGCGCTCGCCGTTGTAGCGCTCGGTTCGGTGGCGGTTCTTAGCAGCTCGGCTCACGCCGCCTCAGCCAAGACGATCCACATCGCGTGGATCTACGACATTACGGGACCGCTGGCGCCGGTGAACTACCCCGATGGCGTGCTCGCCGCAGTGGACTCGATCAACGCAGCAGGCGGCATCGACGGGGCCAAGATCGCTCTGACGAAGTACGACGGCCAGTCGACGGCTGCCGGTACGCTCAGCGCCACGCAGCGCGCGATCGCCACGCATCCGTCGGGTGTGATCCTCCAATCGATCCTTGGCTACACGGCCGTTCCGGCTCTGCAAGCTGCCGGAATCCCAACGGTTGGCTGGGGAGCGGCTCCGGGCGAGTCGAGCGCAGCCAACACTGACTTCTTCTCTGCGACGGGTGACATTGCGACCCACAACAGCGACGCCTGGCTGCAGGTTCTCGCGGCCCAAGGTGCCACGAAGATCGCGCTCGTGTCAGGAACGCTGGAAGAGCCGGATATGGAGCTGCTGAAGTCGCTCGCCGCTACGGACGGGTTCACGGTGCCGTACTACAACGCGGGTCTGGAGATGTTGGTGGATGCGCCGACTGAGCTTTCGGTCGCGCAGGCGATCCAGTCGAGCGGGGCAACCGGCGTCGTGATCTTCGGTTGCGATAACTGCCAGGGCATCTCGGTCGACCTCAACCAGCTCGGTGACAAGATCCCGGTCATCCAGACCTCCGTGTTCGGTCCGTCCGTGATCAAGGACTACGGTGCTTCGGCGAACAACATGGAGTTCTCCGAGGCGACGGCGAATCCGTACGCCAGCGGAGATCCGGGTATCACGGCTTACCGCAACGCCATGGTCAAGTACAAGCTGACGGCCCAGGAGTTCACGCCGTACGCGATCGTCTTCTACGCGGCGACGGAAATGCTCGCCGACGGACTGAAGACTGCAGGTGCGCCTTTCAAGCCCGCCAAGGTGGCGACGGCCTTGAACAACCTCAAGAACTACACCGCCAACGGGATCATTCCCGACGCGACGTTCGGCACGGGTGCGAACTCGTGGCACGTCCTCGGTAGTGCATGTCTGTCAAGCGCCAAGATCGAGAACGGCAAGTGGGTCTCGGTCAATAACGGCAAGGCGCCGTGGGTGTGCTCCAAGTCCGGAGATGTGGCCACGCCGACCAGCTAGTAGGTAGCGGTTCGTTGCGGCAACCGCCCGGCAGGCTCGAGAGCCTGCCGGGCGGCGCCGCTTCTCAGGCGGCGCGCCGGCGAAGGTGGTGGGGCGACCACCGAGCATTCGATCCGGTGCGCGGCGCGCTGTCGCGACCGAGTCGCAGGCGCTGCAAACGCCATCGTGAGCGCGTGCCGGCTCGGCGTTAGGATTTGAGCGTTCCCCATCAGACGGGAGGTTTGTCGTGGCCGTTGATGTGACTTCGAGCCTCGACGATCCGTGGCGGGGCGAGCTCGACCCAGGTCGCGGCTACAAGCTGCTGATCGGTGGCGAGTTCGTCGACGGCGGAGACGGCGAGACCTTTGAGTGTGAATATCCGTTCAATGGCGAGCCTTGGGGCCAGGTGCCGATCGCGACCGCTGACGACGTTGATCGCGCGGTGCGCGCCGCACGGCTCGCCTTCGAGGACGGTTGGTCGCGCACGAAGCCGTTCGAGCGCGCGGCGCTCCTGCGCCGACTCGCGGACCTGATCGTCGAGGACGCAGACAACCTGGGACTGCTTCAGGTTCACGAGAACGGCAAGCTGCTGACCGAGATGAGCGGGACGGGGCACGGGGTCGCCCGCCTCACACATTTCATGGCCGGCCTCGCCGAAACCACCCACGGCTACACGTCACAGTCGAACGTCGACAACATGGTGAGCTACACGCTGCGCGAGCCGATCGGCGTCGTGGCGGCGATCACGCCTTGGAACAGCCCGCTCGTTCTGCTCGCCTACAAGCTCATGCCCGCGTTGGCGGCGGGTAATACCGTTGTGATCAAGCCTTCGGAGGTGACGCCTAACTCGACGTTGCGGCTTGGTGAACTGTGTATGAAGGCGGGCTTCCCACCGGGCGTGGTCAACGTCGTGGCGGGCTTGGGAGCCAGCACCGGTGCTGCGCTGGTCGAGCATCCGCAGGTTGACCGGATCGCCTTCACCGGATCCACGGCGACCGGGCAGGCAATCGCCAGAGTAGCCGCGGGACGCACGGCTCGCGTCTCACTCGAGCTCGGCGGGAAGTCACCCAACATCGTGTTCGATGACGCGGATCTCGACCTGGCTGTCGGTGGCGTCATGACCGGGATCTTCAGTGCCAGCGGCCAGAGCTGCATGGCCGGCTCGCGGATCCTGGTGCAGGAGTCGATCGGTGACGACTTCTTTGATGAGCTGGCGCGCCGGATCGGCAACCTCAGGCTCGGCGATCCGCTCGATCCGGCGACGCAGATCTCACCGTTGGCGTCCCGCGCGCAGCTGGCCAAGGTATTGAGCTACATCGAGATCGCGAAGTCTGGTGGGGCCACGACGCTCGTCGGCGGCGACCGCGCCTCGGAGCCAGAGCTTGCGCGCGGGTTCTTCGTCCGCCCGACGATCTTCACGGATGTGAGCAACGACGATCGCGTGGCGCGCGAGGAGATCTTCGGCCCGGTCGGCGCCGTGATTCGCTTCAAGGACGAGGACGATGCGGTCCGGCTCGCCAACGACACGCCGTACGGGCTCGCGGGAGCGATCTGGACCGAGAACCTTCGGCGCGCCCATCGCATGATCCCGAGGATTCGCGGCGGCTCGATATGGGTCAACAATTACCGGATCGGGGAGTACATGCGGCCGTTCGGCGGGTTCAAGCAGAGCGGCATGGGACGCGAGATGGGAATCGATGCGCTGCACGAGTACACGGAGAACAAGTCGGTGTTCATAGACCTCGGCAACGCGCTGCCGTTCGGGCGATGAGTTAGGGCATGACCGACATACCCGAGACAGCGATGGCTGCCACTCTGGTCGAGTTTGGTCAGCCGCTCGAGTTGGTGCAGGCGCCGGTACCTCGGGAGCTGGAGCACGGCTCGATCCTCGTGCGAACGACGACGGCCACGATCTGCGGCACAGACGTCCACCACTGGACCGGCGAGGCCGGGGCCGACGCTCCCCGACCCCGGATTCTCGGGCACGAGATGGTGGGTCGTGTGGCGCGACTCGGTGCGGGGGTGACGGCGGACTCCCTGGGACAGCCTCTCGCCGAGGGAGACCGAATCGTGTGGGCGCACGGGTGGTGCGGGCAGTGCTACGAGTGCGTCGTCGCGCACCAGCCGACCAGCTGCAGCGGCGATGTCCGCACCTACATGACGCGGTCGGTCGCGGAATATCCGTATCTGACCGGCGGCTTCGCGGAGTACTGCTACGTGTATCCCCGCTCGGGGCGCGTGAAGGTCCCTGACGCGATCGCGGATTCCGTGGCGTCGGCGTCGTCGTGCGCTTTGCGAACCGTGGTACACGCGTTCGACGAGCTTGGTGTACTCGACGACCGCCATAGCGTGGTGATCCAGGGATCCGGCCCGCTCGGCCTGTTCGCCGTGGCAAAGGCGGCGCTCAGCTCCGCCGCGCAGGTGATCGTGCTCGGCGCGCCGCAGGCGCGACTTGACATCGCCAGCCGGTGGGGGGCTACGCACATCCTCGATATCGAGGCCGTGCCCGACCCTGCTGAGCGCGCAGCGGCGGTGCGTGCCCTCACAGACGGGAAGGGCGCTGACGTTGTGGTCGAGCTTTCGGGGGCTCGGTCGGCGTTCCTCGAGGGATTCGACATGCTTCGGCGCGGTGGTCGTTATCTGGTTGTCGGGCAGCTTCACCCTGACACGGTTGCGTTCAGGCCCCGGGACATCATCCTCAAGCGCGCCACAATCATCGGCAGCGCGAGTGCGAGCATCGATCACTACTACCGGTCGCTTCAATTCCTCGAGCGCCACAGCGACCGCTTTGACTGGAGCGAGATGATCTCGACGACCTATAGGTTGGGGGAAATCAACGAGGCGCTCGAACGCGTCAGGACCTTTCAAGAAATCAAGGCCGCAATCGCGTTTGCATGAGCAGCGACACAGGTGCACCTGATCTACCGACCGGTCCACGCCGAGTCGTCACCGGTGTGTCTGAGTCCGGAGAGGCGACCTTCGTGAGCGACGGACCTGTCGAGTTGCTGGCCGCGCACCTCCTGCCGCCCGGAATCGAAGAGGTCTGGGCTTGCGACGGTCCGCCGAGCCGCCTCACCGGCACGGCCGCGTCCAGTCCGCAGCGATACTTCCCGCCTCCAGGCGGCTTCCGGGTACGAGTGATCAGCTTTCGTCCGGACGGCCAGACGAAGCTCACGCCGGCGCAGGCGGCCGAAGTGGGTGAGCTCCTCGTGGGGCTGCACGGCGACGCGGAGTGGGATGCCGCGAGTCCCGGGATGCACGCGACGCGCACGATCGATGTTGGTCTGATACTTCACGGGTCGGTCGAGCTCGAATTGGACAGTGGTGAGGTGACGACGCTCGCCGTCGGCGACTGGTACATCCAGAACGGGACGCGACACAGGTGGCGGAACACGAGCGGCTCAGATTGCCGCGTCGCGATTTTCATGGTTGGTGCGGCACCAGACCGCTAGCAACGAAGTTACACCGGCTGCTCCGAGAGCGACGCGGGTTTGGCGCGAGCAGCGTCTGTGCTGCGCAGACGTTGATATCGTGGCGACCGAACCTGACCGCTGGCGAGAGAGGGCGTGGCATGTCAGAAGGAATGGCCGGAAAATCGGTGTTGATTACCGGCGCAGGCCGCGGACTCGGCCGGGCATACGGTGAAGCGCTGGCTGCGGCCGGAGCCAACGTTCTGATCAACGATGTCGACGCCGCTGAGGCGAACGCCGCCGCAGAGGGGATCGTCGCCGCGGGTGGCGTCGCACGCGCGCACTCCGGCACGATCGCGACCTGGGATGGTGCCGCCGCTGCGGTAGAGGAGTGCATTTCGGCGTTCGGCGCAATCGATGGTTTGGTCAACAATGCCGGGCTCTTTCACAACGGCCCACCGTGGGAGGAGACCGAGCAGGTGATTCGCGATCTCGTCGAGGTGAATGTCGTCGGCGCGCTATTCGTCGGCGTGCACGCGATGCGAGCGATGGCCGACGCTGGCGGCGGCGCGATCGTCAACCTGACATCCGAGGCGCACCTCGGGCTACCGACCATGGCGACTTACGCGGCGACAAAGGGGGCGCTCGCGTCGCTCACCTACGCCTGGGCGTGGGACTTGGCGGAGCGTAACGTCCGTGTCAACGGACTCGCTCCAGTCGGGTTCACTCGCATGACCCCCGCGTGGGCGCCACCCGGCTCACGGCCCTCACCGGCCTCCGTTGCGCCGATCGTGGTGTTCCTGTTGAGCGACCGTGCCGCTGCGATCACGGGCCAGGTGCTGCATTTCAATGGGACGACGCTCACGCCGGTGGTGGCTCCGCACAAGTCCGCAGACAGTGTGACGAAGGACGTTTGGTCTGTCGACGACATCGCTGAGGCGTGCGCCGGGCCCCTCGCGCCCGCGCTGCTGGCGCCCGAATAGCACGCAGTCCGTGCGTCCCGGGCGCGCAGGTAGTCGGCCTATCGCGGGCCGCCGTCAAGCACGATCGCCTGGCCCGTGAGGCTCGGCGATAGGCCGGAGGCGAGCAGACTGGCGACCGCAGCGACCTCTTCGGGCTCGACGAGCCGGCCGCTCGGGGGAACGATTGCGGCGAGCGCCTCCTCCGGCGTGCGCCCGGTCTTCGACACGATGTTGGCCAGTGTGGCGTCGGTCATCGGCGTCGCCGTGTATGCCGGGCAGATGCAGTTGAACGTCACACCGCTCGTCACGAACTCAGCGGCCAACGACCGTGTGAGACCGAGCAGCGCATGCTTTGCCGCCGCGTAGGCGCTGATGTAGGCGGAGCCTTCCCGGGATGCCGTTGATCCGATCGTGATCACCGATCCGGAGCCTCTCTCAAGCATGTTCGGAAGAGCGGCTCGGATCAGCCAGAATGCGGCATCCAGGTTGAGCGTCATGGTTGAGCGCCATAACTCGGTGTCGTTTCGGAGAAAGGCTTGTGACTGCGCGCCTCCAGCGCAGGCGACCAGGCAGTCGATGCGGCCAAAGCGCGCCTCGCACAGGGCAACAGCGTCCGCGCACGACGACTCATCGGTGACATCGCGAACGAGCACCAGCGTTTCACCGTGACACTCAGCTGCCACCAGGTTCAGGGTCTCCAGGGTTCGCGCCACCAGCGCGACGCTGGCGCCGTCTCGCGCAAAACGCGTTGCTATGGCGCGGCCGATTCCTTGGCTTGCGCCCGTGACGAGCGCGACTTTGCCATCAAGCTGGCGTGCGTACTCGCTCACCGGCGGCACCACGTGTCGCCACAGTCAGCACGTCGCACAGACAAAGGCTGCGTCTGCAGGGCCGACCGGTGCGCCCGCGGCGTCATCCGCGCCCAGTGCGTGACGCGCGAGCCTACGAACGCCGTCATTGGGGGGCCAGGGGCGATGTGTCATCCTACCGTCGGAGCTATGACGGACGGGCGGCTAAGCGAGGGGGTGGGTATGCCAGAGCGCCCCCCAGACACATCGGGGCCGGAGGCGGTGTCGGTCGGCACCAGCCTCGGACTGGTCGAGTGTGAGCTCATCGAGGTGGCCGATGGCGTGGCTGCGGCGGTCCTGTGGCTGAACCGGCCGGAGTCGCTGAACGCGCTCTCATGGGAGCTGGTGCTCGAGCTCGAGCACCAGCTGCGGGTTGCCGACCAGGATCCTCATGTCTGCGCCGTGCTCATCAGCGGACGCGGACGCGGCTTCTGTGCCGGAGGCGATCTGAAGGCATACGTAGAGCTTCAGGCCAACGCGGCGGAGTTCGACCGGTTCCTGCGCGATCTGCACCGTACGTTCGGCCACATCCGGACGATGAACAAGCCTGTGGTGGCGCTCGTAAACGGTGTGACGGCCGCCGGAGGGCTCGAGCTGCTGTTGGCGTGCGACTTCGCCTACGCGGCGGAGTCGGCTCAAATCGGGGATCTTCACCTCAACTACGGGCAGATCGGGGGCGGCGGCTCACTGGCACTGCTTCCTCGCACCGTGGGACCTGCACGCGCGCGCGAGCTTGTCTTCTCGGCTCGGCTGCTCGATTCGCGGGAGGCCTGCGAGTGGGGGCTCGTGGTTCGCGTGGTACCCGACGCGCAGCTATTGGAGACCGGGCTCGAGTTGGCCCGCGGTCTGGCCGCCAAGAGTCCCGTTGGCGTCGCGCTCGCTAAGGAGGTTCTCAATCGAGGTTACGCGGACGGCACTGGAACGGACCAGGCACTGCGGCTTGAGGCCGATGCGGCGAGCCTCTACAGCGCGTCACTGCCGGACTCGATGGAAGGTCTGCGGGCATTTGCGGAGCGCCGAGCGCCGAAATTTCCCGGTCGCGGCGGCTGAAGGCGGAATGCCGGAACTCCTGAGCTAGTCCGGGTCACGTGGTCGAAAGGACGAGTGTGCTGACGGATAAGGTTGCGGTGGTGACCGGAGGCGGCGCCGGCATCGGGCGGGAGATCTGTGCGCGGTTGGCGGCGGACGGCGCGGCCGTTGTCGTCGTGGACATCGCCGCCGAATCGGCTCACTCCGTGGCTGACACGATCGTGGCGGGCGGTGGGCAGGCGCTCGCGGTCGAGTGTGACATCGCGGTGATCGATGAGATCAACCGCGCGATCGGCTCCGCGGAGAATGCGTTCGGCCGGATCGACATCCTCGTCAACAACGCCGGCGTGAGGCACGTTGCATCCATCCTCGATGAGACACCGGAATCGTGGAGGCGGACGATCGACGTTGATCTCACCGGCGCCTTCTTCAGTCTCCAACGCGTGCTGCCGGCGATGCAGCGACAGGGCGCCGGCAAGATTGTGAATATCGGGTCGATCTCGGGGATGCGGGGATTTGTCAATCGCGCGGCATATTGTGCGGCAAAGGCCGGTCTCCACGGGCTCACGCGCCAAGCCGCGGCCGAGCTGGCCCCCCTGAACATCCAGGTTAACGCGGTGGCACCGGGATATATCGAAACGGATCTGGCGACTTATTCCCAAGACGTTGTCGCGGCAATGCTTACCACAAGCCCCACGCAGCGACGCGGCCACGCAGCGGAGGTCGCGGGCGTCGTTGCGTTTCTCGCGTCACCGGAAGCTGACCTGATCACGGGAGCGGTCATCCCGGTCGATGGTGGAGTCACGTCCAGCGTGCTGATCGCTGCCGCCCCGTGGCAGGCGAACCTTGGCACTGCGTAGCGGTTCCGGTTATGTATCGTGCTGGCGATGACGGACCAGCGCCTTGAACGTGACCCGTCGTTTCTTGGTAAAGCGGCGATCGTGTCCACCGGGTACACGACTCTCACAAAGCAATCCGGCACCACCGTCCTCAACCTCGCAACCGAGGCGTGTGGGAATGCGCTCGCGATGGCGGGCGTGGAGGCTGCCGAGATCGATGGCATCGTGAGCTACAGCCTTTTCGATGATTCCGTCGCGTGTCAGGCCGTGGCCACTGCGATGGCCATCCCGCAACTGACCTACGCCCTCGACATGAACATGGGTGGAGTGGCGCCTGCGCTTTGTGTGATGCATGCCGCGATGGCGGTCGCCTCAGGAGTAGCGCGGAACGTACTGGTGTTCCGTGCGCTCAATGGGCGCAGCGGCGTGCGCATCGGGCAGACGGCATTCAAGGCGCCCACGACCCAGTATCGCTATCCGGTGGGCCTGACGGCCTATCCGCAGTACATGGCCCTCCTTGCCCGGCGGTACATGGTGGAGACCGGCGCGACCGAGGAGGATCTCGCCGCCGTGGTCGTTGCACAGAGTGAATACGCCGCCGAGAACGAACGTGCGATACGGCGCAGGCGTGTGACGCCGGATGAGTATCACGAGGCCCGCTACGTGGTTGAGCCGTTTCGCACGCTGGACTGCACCTCAGAGGTCGACGGAGCATGCGCCGTCCTGGTCACCTCGGTGGAGCGCGCGCGTACCCTCGCGGACGCGCCGGTGGTGATCGAGGGAGCCGCCTGGGTAACAGGACGCGGCTCCGGGTTGGACATCGCGGACCTGCTGAGCTGGCCCGACTATTCCCGCATCTGCCAGCACTACCTGTCCGAACGCCTGTGGAAGGGTGCCGGTCTCGGGCCAGGGGACATGGATGTCGCCGAGGTCTACGACTGTTTCAGTGCGATGGCGCTGCTGGGCATCGAGGGACTGGGACTCGCGGAGCGCGGCGGCGCGGGTGAGCTTGTGCGTTCCGGCGAAACCGCGCTACACGGGCGGATCCCGATCAATACCCACGGGGGACTCCTATTCGAGGGATATCTGCACGGGATGAACACACTCGCGGAGGGTGTGCAGCAGTTGCAGGGCATTGCCGGTTCCCGGCAGGTGTCCGGCGCCGGCAAGTGCGTCGTCAGCTCAGGGGCGATGGGTGACGGATCGGCGTTGGTGCTCGTCCGCGACGGGGCATGAGGTGGGGCGTTGACGGAGCACGACCCAGCCGAGATCGACCCCGACAGCAGGGACTTCTGGGACGGCGTCACGCGTGGGAGGCTTGTCGTTTCCCGCTGCCGGGCCTGTGGGCATCAGCTTTTCCCGCCGATCGCCTCGTGTGTCAACTGTGGCTCGCGTGATCTGGAGCCGCTCGAGGTCAGTGGGGACGGCGAGATATACAGCTGGGCGACGGTGCACGTGGCGCTCTCCGACGCATTCGCGGACGAGGTCCCCTACACCGTGGTAGTTGTCGAGCTCTCGGGCGGAGGGCGGCTCTTCGGGCGTCTCCTCGAGGATGAGCCCGTCACGCCAGTCGCGGGGGCGACGGTGCGGTTTGAGACCTATTGGGTCGACGGTCGTTGGCTGCCGGGCTTCCGGCTGGCATCGATCGCCGGCACGGAGACGGCGATTTGAGTTCCGCTCACAGCAGGCCCGTCGACGTGGTCACCACCGCCGCGCGGAGGCAGGCCTACCACGAGCAGGGATTCTGGCGGGATGAGACACTCGCGGAGCGCTGCAGGCTGCATGCCACCGAGCGCGGCTCGCGGATCGCTGTCATCGACCGCGCTGGTGAGCGCCAGCGAACCTACGCGGAGTTGGACCGCGACGCTGAACAAGTTGCTGGATATCTGCTCAGTGTCGGGGTGGGGCCCGGCGACGTCGTGGCGGTCCAGCTGCCCAATTGGTATGAGACGGTCGCCGTCGATCTCGGCGTGCTCAAGATCGGCGGCGTGCTCAATCCGATGTTGCCGATCTACCGCCAGCGGGAGTTGTCCCACATGTTGACCGTAGGTGCAACGAAGGTGCTGTTCACTCCAACCGACTATGGCGGGTTCGATCATGTCGCGCTCGCGGACTGCCTGAGGGCGGACACCCCGACACTCGGTGAGCACGTTGCGATCGCAGACCCGGACATTGACGGCGAAGCGAATGAGCTGTGGCTCACCAGCGTCGCGCCGGCGGGCGACCGCAGTCCGCTCGATCCGTCGGCTGTTTCGGAACTCCTCTTCACCTCCGGCACGGAGTCCGACCCAAAGGCTGTGATGCACACCGAACAGACGGCGAACTTCGCGGCGCGCAATGTTGCGGACTCGCTTGGCTTCGAGGACGAAGACGTCGTGTGGATGCCGTCACCGATCGGACATTCGACCGGCTTGAACTACGGCGTGCGCGTCGCGCTTTACCACGGCCTGCCGCTCGTGCTGCAGGACCGCTGGGACGCCGGAGTGGCGGTCGACCTGATCGAACGCTGGCGCTGCAGTTACACGCTTGTCGCGACCACATTTGTGCGCGATCTCGTGGAACGCGCTCGCAAGTCGGACGCCGATCTCTCCTCGATGCGCCTGCTCGGCTGCGGCGGCGCGACTGTGCCACCTGAGCTCGTCGACGAGGCGGCCAAGCTCGGCGCCTGCGTCCTGCGGCTCTACGGTTCGACGGAGGTGCTCGTTGCCACCTGGAACCGCCCGTCCGCTGCCGGACGCGTGCGCCGCGAAACCGACGGTCGCGCCCTCGAACACGTGGAGGTCGAGGTGCGCGACGACGACGGCCGGGCACAGGTTGGCGTCGCCGGCGAGATCTTCGTGCGCGGTCCCAACGTGAGCGTCGGCTTCTACGCAGATCCGCAACGTACGTCAGCGACCTACGCGACCGATGGCTGGCTGCGATCGGGAGACATCGGCGTCCTCGACGGCGACGGCAATCTGACGATCGTGGGGCGCAAGAAGGAGATCATCATCCGCGGGGGCTTGAACATCGCTCCGCGCGAGATCGAAGAGCTGCTGCTGGCGCACGCTGCCGTCGAGGAGGTCGCGGTCGTGGGCCTGCCGGACCCGAGGCTCGGCGAGGTTGCCTGTGCGTGCGTGGTTGCCCGCGCCGGCGCGTCGGTCGAGCTTGCGGACCTGGTCTCGTTCCTGCGCGACCGTGGCCTCGCGACGTTCAAGCTGCCACAGCAGCTGATCCTCGTCGACGGCCTGCCAAAGACCTCGACGGGAAAGGTGAGGAAGGGCGAGCTGGTGAGGGAAGCGATGAGCCAGGCGGGGGTCGCATGAACGTTGGCACGTCAGGTTCCAGGCTCGCCGCCGGAGGGGCCGCCGACGACGGGCGCGTCGTCGCCGATCTGCAAGCGCGCCTTCGGTTGGCGAACGCCGACACGGAGGTGCTCGCACTCGAGCCGTTCGGCGACGGGCATTCCGGATTCACCTACAGGGTCCAGCTATCGCGAGGCGGTGAGACGTCGTGGTTGGTACTGCGTCTTTCACCGCCCGGTGCCCGGTCGGCCGGTCCCGCCGATGTCGGACGCCAAGGCGCGATCATGAGCGCGTTACACGGCGCCGGCGTCGCCGTTCCGGCGATCTTGGACTTCGACAGCGAAGCCGTGATCGATGGGCGTTCATTTGCGCTGATGGAACTGATCGACGGGGTGGGCTGGTTCGACGCCGCTCAACGGCTGCCGCACCTGCTGCTTGCCGAGCGTGCCGTTGAGGCGTTGAAGACGGTGCAGGATGTAGCACCCGGGCGAGTGCTGCCCGGCGAGTTGCGACGTTCGGCGTCCGAGGAACTGCAGCGCTGGGTCGAGCTGTCCGAGCGAGCCGGGGATGAGCTGCGCTCACCCATCGCCCAACTGGCCGACGTGCTGCGCCCGTCCGCTCCAGGGCCAACGAGGGCCGTACTCGTACATGGCGATTATCACTACGGCAACCTGATCTTCCGCGGCACTGAGATCGCCGCCATCCTCGACTGGGAAATCGCCACGGTCGGCGAACGGCTGGTCGACCTTGCGGGCCTCGTGGTGGCGTCAATGCGCTCGCGTTATGCGCCAGATCCGAACCCGACCGGAACCGCTGAGGTCGCGCTCGAGTCGGTGTGCGACAGCTACGGCGTCGACCCCGAGAGTTTGCGCTGGTGGGTTGCGGAGACCTGTCTCAAGTACGCCGCGATCCTTGGTTACAACCGGATGCTGCACAGGCGAGGCAAACGGATCGACCCGGTTTACGATCAGCTCGATAGGACCATCGCGGGCCTTCTGGCGGACGGGCTCGCAGTAGCCGAGCATGGCTACGGCGCCGTTGCGAGCTTGGCGGGGGGCTGAGGTGCCCTGGAGCTTCGACACCGATGATGAGCTGCAGGCGCGCTTGGATTGGGCGCGTGATTTCGTCCGCGAGGAGGTCTGGAGCCTCGAATCGGTCGAACAGGAGATGACGGAGGCCGATTTCCTCGCCGAACTGCGTCGGCTGCAATCGATCGTCAAGGAGCGGGGCATGTGGGCCGCGCACCTGCCGTCCGAGCACGGCGGAGCCGGCTGGCCGCAGGTCGATCTGGCGCTTCTGCATGAGGTCATCGGCTCGTCGATCTGGTGGGGGCCGATCGTGTTCGGCAACCAGGCTCCCGACAGCGGCAACGCCGAGTTGCTCGCCCTGTTCGGAAATCCGCAGCAGCGCCGCCGGTGGCTGGTGCCGCTGGCCGCAGGCGACATCCGCTCCGCCTTTTCGATGACCGAGTCGCTGACCGCCGGATCCGATCCCACCCTGCTTGCCACCACGGCACGGCGCGATGGCGACGACTGGCTGATCGAGGGCGAGAAGTGGTTCACAACCAACGGCATGATCGCGGACCTGCTGATCGTCATGGCCGTCACGGACCCCGACGCGGAGCCACACCGCCGGGCCTCGATGTTCCTTGTTCCTGCCGGTACGCCGGGCGTCAAGCGCCTCCGCAACGTCGAGTCGCTGGAGCGCCCCGCGCCGTTTGGCTATGGACATGCGCAGCTGCGCTATGACGGCGTGCGCGTTGGTCCCGAGGCGCTGCTCGGCGAGCCCGGCAGCGCGTTCGCCATGGCCCAGGCACGCCTCGGTCCCGGGCGGATTCACCACTGCATGCGCTGGCTCGGCCAATCACAGCGTGCGTTCGACATTCTCTGCGAGCGGGCGCAGCAGCGCCACGCGTTCGGTGGACCGCTCGTCGACCACCAGACAGTGACGAACTGGATAGCTGACTCCGCCGCGGAGATGCACGCGGCGCGCCTGATGACGCTCCACGCTGCATGGATCGTCGACCGTCACGGTGCGCGCGCCGCGCGCCAGGAGATCTCGATGATCAAGTTCTGGGGCACGCAGGTGATGATCAACGTGATCGACCGTGCGATCCAGGTTTGCGGCGCGCTGGGTTACTCGAGTGACCTGCCGCTCGAGGCGATGTTCAGGTGGGCCCGAGCCGCACGCCTGTACGACGGGGTTGACGAGGTACACCGCAACAGCGTGGCGAAGCTCGTGCTGCGGTCTCACCCGCTGCCGGACGGTCCCTTCCCGAGCGACCACCTGCCAACGCGACGGACCCAGGCTCGGATCAAGTATGGCCTGCCGGCCCAAGGCGACAGCCTCGCGGATCGGTGAGCGCGATGCGACGGCATCTCTTTGATGATGAGCATCACCTCTTCAGGGAGTCGGCTGCGACCTTCGTCGCGCGCGAGATCATCCCGATTCAGGAGCAGGTGCGCAGCAGTCGCACGATTCCCCGCGAGCTCTGGCTGACCGCCGGCGCACAGGGCCTACTCGGGCTGTCGGTGCCCGCCCGCTACGGGGGGTCCGGGGTCTCGGACTTCCGCTTCAACGCGATCCTTCAGGAGGAGTTGGCCAAGGCGGGCATGGCATACGCCTCCTCGATCGGGATCCACGGCGACACGGTCGCCCCGTATCTCGTCGACCTGGCAACCGAGCGACAGCGAGATGTTTGGCTACCGCGCTTCGTCAGCGGCGAGCTGGTCACGGCGATTGCAATGACCGAGCCGCAGGCCGGCTCCGACCTCGGCGCCATCCGCACCACGGCCCGTCAGGTCGGAGCAGACTGGGTCATCAGTGGCTCGAAGACGTTCATCACCAACGGCTTGTCAGCCGACCTGGTGGTGGTCGCGGCGCGCACTGCCTCGGGCGGCGCGAGCACATCGATCACCCTGTTCGCGGTACTCGCCGATACGCCCGGCTTTGTTCGCGGCCGCAAGTTGGACAAGGTCGGCCAGCCCGAGGCGGACACCTCCGAGCTCTTCTTCGAAGACGTGGTGGTCGGCGGGGAGAACGTGATCGGCGAGCCGGGCCGCGGCTTCGTCCACATGATGGAGCGCTTGCCGCAGGAGCGGCTGAGCGCGGCTTCGGCGAATGTCGGGCATACCCAGATGGCGCTCGACGCAACCCTTGCCTATGTCAAGGAGCGGCGGGCGTTCGGGAAGTCGATTGGCTCGTTTCAGCACAGCCGCTTTGTGCTCGCCGAACTGGTAACCGAGCTTGAGGTCACGCAGGCCTACCTCGACCGATGCCTCGTCGCACAGGTCGCCGGGGAACTGTCGCCGAGCGACGCGGCCAAGGCCAAATGGTGGTCGGCCGAGGTTCAGAATCGGGTCATCGACCGCTGTGTGCAGCTGTTCGGCGGCTACGGCTACATGCTCGAATACGACATCGCCCGAGCGTGGGCGGATGCTCGCGTGACGAAGATCTGGGCCGGCTCGAACGAGATCATGAAGGAGCTGATCGCACGGTCCCTCGGTCTCAGTGAGGCCTCGTCGTGAAGCTGTTCGAGCTGATGGCGGAGGGACTGTGAGCGCTTTTCGCACAGACGCACCCGGCATGCTGGACGGCGTCAGGGTTATCGAGGTCGCCGACGAGCAGGCTGAGTACTGCGGGCTTGTGCTCGCCGGCCTGGGGGCGGACGTGGTCAAGGTCGAGCCGGCCTCCGGCAACACGACACGCGCGATCGGTCCCTTCTACGAAGATCATCCCGGTCCGGAGCGCTCGCTCTTCTTCTGGCACTACAACCGGGGCAAGCGTTCGATCGTGGCCGACCTTGGCGAGCGCCAGCAGCGCGAGAGCGTCTTGACCCTCATCGGCGGCGCTGACGTGCTGCTGCTCTCGGGTCCCGAAGCCGATCGCCTGGGTGCGCTCGAGGAGCTCGGACGACGATTCCCCGAACAAGTGTGCGCGCGCGTCACGCCGTTCGGCGAGGAGGGTCCCTGGGCTGGGTACAAGGGCTCGGACCTCGTGCACCTGGCCCTGGGTGGCGAGATGATGAACTGCGGCTATGACACCGAGCCCAGCGGCCATTACGACCTGCCCCCGATCGCGCCACAGATGTGGCATGCCTATCACGTCGTCGGCGACCAACTGGCGATAGGCATCGCCGCGGCGCTCATCCACCGCCATCGCACCGGCTCGGGACAGACGGTCAAGATCGCCGTACACGACGCGCTGGCGAAGGCGACTGAGAGCGACCTGATGTCGTGGGTGATGCGGCGGGCGCCGTACCTGCGTCAGACCTGCAGGCATGCCGCCGAGCGACCCGCGCGGATCCAGACCATCAGCCAGACCAAGGACGGTCGCTGGTTTGCAACCTACGCGACGACGCCCCGCGACCGCGCCCGCGTGATCGAATTCCTGGGCAGCTACGGCATGGCGGCGAACCTCGTGCCGCCAGGCGACGCTGACGGTTTCGGCGCTCGCGCGGTGCCGGGAACGGCGGCCCCTTCCGACGCTGAGGCGCAACTCGCGGATGCGGTGCAACGCTTTGTCGGCGCTTTCACCTACGACGCGATGCCGTGGCGCGAAGCCCAGGCAGCGGGTCTTCTGTGGGTGCCTGTGCGGAAGCCTCACGAGAACGCACTCGACGAGCATTGGCAGGCGCGCGCAACGTTCGCCGACATCGCTCACCCTGAGCTCGGTCGTACGCTGCGTTACCCGGTAGGCAAGTGGCTTTCGACGCGAACGGCCTGGAAACCCGGCGTGCGGGCGCCTAACGTCGGTGAGCACGGTGCCGAGCTTGCCGCCGAGGGGCCGCGCCAACGCCTCGAGGTCAAGGCAACCCCGAACCCTGCGGTCCCGAGCTCCGCGCTCGGCACGCCGTTCGTTCTGGCGGGCGTACGCGTCCTCGACTTCACGTGGTTTCTCGCCTCGGCCGGCGCGACTCGCTTCCTTGCCTCGCTCGGCGCCGACTGCATCAAGGTCGAGTGGAAGGCGCATCCCGACACGCGGGTCGCCTCGATGGCGCCGGTCGGCGGCCGTGCGGCGCGCGAGGCCGCGACGGCACCGCTGCCCGGCGTCACCGACCCCGACATGGGAGGTCAGTTCAACAACAAGAACCCGGGTAAACGTGGTCTGTCCCTCAATGTTGCGCACCCCCGAGGACTCGAGATCGCGCGCGAGCTCGTGCGCGTGTGCGACGTGGTCGCGGAGGGCTTCTCGCCTGGAGTGATGGAGCGCTGGGGCCTCGGCTACGACGTGCTCTGCCAGCTCAGACCCGATGTCATCTACGCCAAGCAATCCGGGATGGGCGGATCAGGCGCGTATGGCCGGATGCGTGCGATCGGGCCGGTCGCCGCGGCTTTGGCCGGGACCACCGAGATGTCAGGTCTGGCGGAGCCGGCACTCCCAGCCGGGTGGGGCTACTCCTACCTCGACTGGATCGGTGCCTACAGCTTCGCGCTCGCGATCCTCGGCGCGATCTTTCATCGCGATCGCACAGGCGAGGGCCAGTGGATCGATGCTTCCCAGACCGAAGCTGGCATCTACGTCGGTGGTACCGCGGTGCTTGACTGGTCGGCAAACGGACGCGAGTGGGCCCGTTTCGGAAACCGCTCGCCATACAAGCTGGCTGCTCCCCACGGGGCCTACCGTTGCGCCGGCGAGGACCGCTGGATCGCGATCGCGTGCTTCAGCGAGGAGGAATGGCAGGCGCTGCTCATCGCGATGGGCACGCCTGAACTGCGGGAGGATTCGCGCTTCACGACACTCAGCGACAGGGTTCGCCACCAGGACGAGCTGGACCGGCTGGTCGGGCGCTGGACAGCCGGGCAGGAGGCCTACGCCGCAATGCACGCACTCCAGAGGCGCGGCGTACCCGCCGGCGTGTGTCAGACCGCCGAGGACCGCTGTGACCACGACCCGCAATTGGCAGCGCTGCGTTGGCTGACCGAACTTGAGGGTACGAAGATCGGGCGCTGGCCGGTGGTCGAGATGGCGGCCAAGCTGAGCGCTACGCCGGGCTACGCGGGGGGCCCCATCGATCGTGGAGCACCGTGCTACGGCGAGGACAACGCGCAGATCCTCGGCGAACTGCTGGGCCTCGACGAGGGAGAAATCGCCGACCTGGCTGAGCAGGGGGTGATCTGATGCGCCCCGTCCGCCACGTCGCCTCGCAGTGTCCGGTTGCGCACCTGACCCTGACGCCGGCGGGCCTGTGAAAGCGCCATCGATGCGCGCCAGGACGGCGGTCGTCGGCATCGGCGCGACGAGCCAGGGCGAGCACGCCGGGCTCAGCGGTGACGATCTGGCAATCGAGGCCGTCAAACTGGCGCTCAGCGATGCCGCAATCGACAAGCTGGACATCGATGGGCTGATCACCTGCCGCAGCAATTCCGGACAGGGCGTGGACACCAAGATCGGCGAGCTGCTGGGAATCAGCCCGTCCTACAGCGCAACGCTCGACTACGGCACTTGCAACTTCTCGCTGCACCTTGCCGCAATGGCAATCGCCGCCGGGATGGCCGAGACGGTGTTGCTCTGCTACGGCACCAACCAGCGGAGCGAGCGACGCAGTTTTGGCGTGCCAGTGGCGGCTGGCGACTTGACGGCACCGTTTGGCCTCGTCCACGTGGCCGGGCCGGCGGCGCTCGCACTGACTCGTCATCAACACCTATACGGGACCACCGAAGCGCAATTCGCTCACATCGCCGTGGGCCAGAGGGCTTGGGCGCAACTGAACCCTCAGGCGATATTCCGTGATCCGCTGAGCATCGAGGAGCACCAGGCCATGCCCTACCTGGTCCGGCCGCTTCGTCGCCCCGACGTGACGATGATCTCCGACGGCGGGGCGGCGATCGTTCTCACCGCGTCAGATCGGGTCGACGCCCACCCGAAGCCCGCGATCTCAATTCTCGGCATGGCGCAGAACACCGCCCTCGCGCTCGGCGGCGGCCCACTCGGCTACGAGCGCGACATGGTGAGGGCGGTCGGCGAGAGGGTGTTCGAACGCGCCGGCGTCACGGCGAGAGAGATCGACGCCCTCTACATTCAGGATCCCACGGCCGTGTGGGTATTGCAGATGCTGGAGCACTACGGGTTCTGTGGGCCGGGCGAGGCCGGACCGTTCCTCGCGGAGCGCCACACGTTTCCTGGCGGCGATCTTCCCCTTAACACAAACGGCGGGCAGCTTTCGGAGGCCTACATGTGGGGTTGGTTGCACGTCGTCGAGGCGGTGCGCCAGCTGCGCGGCGAGTGCGGTCCGCGCCAGGTCCACGCGGCTCGCGTGGCCATGTACTGCTCGAGCATGACCTTCATGAAGGCTGCGGCAACAATCTTTGGGACGGATGCATGACCGACCTGCCGGTTCAACTACTTCCATCCCTTTCCGAACCGCTCAACGCCGGGTTCTGGGCCGCCTGCCGGCAGCGGCGATTGGAAGCTCAGGAGTGCGCGGAATGCGGCGCGATCCGCTGGCCGCCGGCCCGCCTATGCCCGTCGTGTCTGGGCGCCACAACGCGAATGCGTGCGCTCAGCGGCGGCGGCACGATCTGGAGTCACGCGCGCTACGAGCGCGCCCTGCATCCTGGGGTCGTCGCCGCAGTGCCCTACGTCGTGCTCGTCGTCGCCCTCGATGAAGGGCCTCTAATGGTCAGCCGGCTGACCGGCGACGAGGCCGGCCTTGAGATCGGGGCCCCGGCCCGCGTCGTGTTCACCGACGTGGCTCCCGGCGTGACGCTTCCGCTGTTCGAGCTCGTTCACTAAGGCTCGCGAGTGAGAGCTGGACGGCTACCGGATGTGGGGTCCGCCGCTGCGTCAGCAGCTCCGGCAACGCCGCGTTTGCGCGGTCAGCTCGCTGCAGCGGCAAGGCTCGCCGAGTTACTCCGGGCAGCCAACCGGCGAACTGCGGCCAGCAAGGCCGCGAAGGACTGGCGTGCCGTCCAATATGCTTGACGTGCCGCTACGTAACAAACGTAGCCCGGGCGCGCGCGCGTAGATCGCCGTAATGTCCGACAGCAGGAAGGACGGCCCTTCCATCACACCGAACCGATGCGCGTTGCACGCCAGCGAGCGGCCCTAGGAGCTGACTGTGATCGAGACTGACTCAGAAGTGCCGCTGCCTGCGGTCGAGGAGGTGCGCGACGGTGTGTGGGCGCTGCCACTGCCGATGTCCGGCCCCCTAGGCCACGTGTTCGCCTACGCGGTGCAACTCAACGAGGGGACGTTGCTGATCGACGCCGGACCCGACACCGACGCCGCGTTCGAAGCTCTGCAGGACGGACTGCGCTTGGCGGGCAGCGATCTGGCGGACGTTCGCGCGATTCTTTTCACGCACGGTCATCCTGACCACTACGGCTCCTCGCGCCGGCTTCACGACGTGTCCGGCGCGTGGCTTGGTCTTCATCGAGCCGACGCCGAACTGCTCTCCCGGGTGACCTCGGAGGGACGCGCCGAGGGACTCGAGAGGTTGCGCCCTTGGTTGATGGACCTCGGCGTGGAGTCGCCCGAGCTTGATCAGATACTTGAGATGGTGAATGGCTTCGAGTACCAGCCGCCAACCACGACGCCTGACCGATACATCGTCGACGGAGAGCGCTTTGCCGTCGCCGGCGGCGAGCTGGTCGCCGTGCACACTCCGGGCCACGCCCCCGGGCACCTGTGCTTCGTCCATCACGAGGCCGAGCTCGTGTTCACCGGCGATCACATTCTCGATCCGACGACACCCAATGTCAGCATAAACCGCTTCACCTACGGCAACCCGCTCGCCGACTACATCGCTGGGCTCGAACGCATGCGCGGCTTCGGTGACGTGCTCGGGCTCCCCGGCCATCAGGACAGGGTGGTGGTCGCTCGGCGTGCGGACGCGATCATCGCTCATCACGAAGCTCAGCTGGAGTCCATTACTGCGATCCTTGCGGTCGGCCCGCGGACAGTGCGGGAGGTCGCAGAGCAGATGAGGTGGGCGTTCGATTGGGACTCGTTCGGCCCGGGGAGCATCTTCATGGCCACAGGTGAGGCGCTCGCCCACCTGGCGGTGCTCGAGCTACGTGGAGCGGCCGACAAACTCCCGGGGAACCCCAGCCGCTGGCGTCGAAGCGTTCACTAGCGCTCGCCCACTCATGCCCGCTCGAGCGCGGGCGCAGCAACGGGACTGGATGAACGCCGTCACCTGCCAGGAAGGCTCGACACGCGCGGGGCGCTCGCCGGTCACACGATCACCTTGCCGAGAAGCTCGCTGTGCAACGTATTCCGCCGTCGCCGGCGACGGCGACGCGTCCGGGACGCCACTCGGGCCGCGGCACGATGTCCGTGGCCCCAGCGCTTCTCAGCGGCCGTGGAAGGTCGGCGGCCGCTTTTCCATAAAGCTTGAGATCGCCTCCCGGTAGTCCTCGGTCGGCGAGAGCTCACCCAGTGAGGCCATCTCGAGCTCGACGATCTCCGACAGCTGTGGCGCTGTGTGGTGCATGAGCTCCTTCGTGACCCGAATCGCAATCGGCGGCTTGGACGCGATCTCGTCAGCGAGGGCGAGGGCGTCAGTGAGCAACTGCTCGGGGCCAACGACCGAGTTGACGAGACCCACACGCCCAGCCCATTCCGCGTCGTAGATCCGTCCGGTGTAGAGCACTTCAGCCGCGACAGTCGGTCCGACTATCGTCGCGAGCGTGTACGAAGAGGCGCCGTCTGGTGGCAGCGACCTGTTGACGAAAATGCCGGCGAACCGGGCTTGATCGGAGGCGATGCGCAGATCGGCGGCGAGCACCAATGCGAAGCCGGCTCCGACTGCGACTCCGTTGACGGCGGCGATCACGGGCTGGGGCATCGTGCGAAGGCGAGGCCCGAGATCGCCAATGTTGCGCGGTCGCGGCTCGCCCGCGGCACGCGGGCTGCTCTTGCGTCCCACGCTGTCCGCAATCGCCTTCATGTCCGTTCCGGCACAGAATCCACGCCCGCTGCCGGTCAGGACGACGACTCGAATCTCCGGGAACTCGCCAGCGATCGTGTCAAGAGTGGAGTGCATTTCGGCAACGAGCTCCTGGCTCATCGCGTTCAGACTCTCCGGCCGATTCATCGTCAGGAGCGCCACGTGATCACGACGCTCCACCAGTAGAACTTCTGATGTCATTTCAGCCTCTCCTCGATTACGTCGATCGCACGCTACGCGCCGGGCACCAGCCACCCTATCGCTCGCGGGTATGTTGTGCACATAGAGGGGGAGTCGTTGATGACAACGAAAGGAACGGGGCGTGCCAGGCTATCCCAGTGACATCGGCATCGTCGATCTCTATCTCGGATTTCCGAGCACCAAGGCCGGGCGCATCGTGGATGGGCTACGCTCGAGACTGAAGGACGCCGACAGTCAGGCGATGACAACCCACCCGGCTGAGTACATGTTCAAAGAGGTGCCGGCTCCGATCCGCGAGGATCAGGACCCAGTCGAGGTCACGCTCGCGGAGATGGACCAGTTCGGCATCGGTATCGGCCTGGTGAGCTTGAACGACGACGTGACGCCGCGGGCACTCGAGGAGCACCCCGACCGCTTTCGCGCAAAGATTCACGTCGATCCCAACGACATAACGGGGTCAGTGCGCAAGATCCGGGAGGCGCACGACACCTACCGACTCTATGCGGTGCAGTCTTTCCCGGCAGGCGTTCAGGTGGCGATCGGGGATCGACGCTACTACCCGATCTACCAGACGTGTATCGACCTCGGGCTGCCGATAATCCTCAACTGCGGTGTCGCGGGCCCGCGGTTGCCCTCGGTCGACATCCAGTACGTCGGACACTTCGATCAGGTCTGCTACGAGCTCCCCGAGCTTGTCGCCGTGATGGCGCACGGGTGTGAGCCGTGGGAGGCGCTTGCGGTCAAGCTGATGCTCAAGTACCCGGGCTTGTACTACGCGCCGAGTGCGTTCGTGCCTCGCCACTACCCGAAGGCGGTGATCGACTACGCCAACACCAGAGGCCCCGACAAGGTCATGTTCGCCGGCTACTACCCGATGGGTATCACGTTCGAGCGTATTTTCGGCGAACTGCCGGATGTTCCCTTCCGCGATCACGTGTGGCCGAAGTTCCTGCGTGAGAACGCGGTGCGAGTGTTCAAGTTCTGAGACCAGCGGCGCTCGTGTCCGTCTCGCCGCCTTCATAGCGAGCGGTTGCGGAGCCGGCCGGTCACGCCCGCTCAGGGGGTGCCGCGCCCGCGGCTCGCCGGTGCAGACTCCAAATCTGGGAGCCGCGTTCCAGCTCGAGCGCGGCCTCCCAGGCGAGCGCCGGTGGGCCGAGTTCCTGTCGCAGGCTCCGGGTGACGCGCCGCGCCAGCTCGGGATCGCGGGCTGCACGTGCGGCGAGTCCGAGCGCTCGGGGTTCGACCTCATCGTCCGGGAACGCAGCCCAGGCGATGCCGAGTCTCACGGCCTCGGTACCGGAGCACCGCTCGCCGAACAGCGCAAGCGCGGCGGCGGTCTGCGGCCCGGCGAGCCCGCCGATCAGCGAGATGAACCCGCCGCCTGGGTGCAGCCCGATGTCTAGAAATCCGCCAATCATTCGCGCATCCTCCGCGACGATCCGCAGGTCGGTGGACGCCAGCAGGTTCATTCCTGCGCCCACGGCGGCCCCTCTTACCGCCGCCACCGAGGGCACCGTCAGCCGTTTGACACGCGCGAAGCCGGCGTAGATGGCGCCGAGCAGTTCGGCCCCTTCGGCGTTCCAATCCACAGACGGTGAAAAGAGCGCGGTGTCAGCGCCGGAGCAAAACGTCCCTCGCGCCCCGCGGATGACGGCCGCGCCGATCTCAGGCCGGGAATCGACCTCGTCACAGGCCGCAGCGAGCAGGGCGGCGAGCTCAGGCGTGAGCGCGTTCCGCCTCGCCTCGTTTTCAAGCGTCAGCACGGCAACCCCACTGTCGAACTCGAGGCCAACGTCAGCCATACGCACCAGGCCCTCCTGGGAATGGTTACCGGATGCAGCGTTCAGCCGTCGGTCCTATCACACCGATGACGCCTCGAGTATCGCAAGACATGCCGTTGGCGCGCGTGACCCGCCCAGTCTTGACGCGGTGGCCGAACCGATGATACGTTCGCTGGTGAGCCTGCACCGTGAAGCGTGGGCTGGTGAGCTTCAGCGATAAGCGCCAGCACGGCGGTGCGCGAGCACGCGTGGCGGTGGCGAATAAATGCTCGGGTATTGAACGTCCGCGCATGGGAAAGAGTTTTAATGCTGAAGGCTGAGACCCTGATCGTCGGAAACGGAATCGAGCAGATTGTCTACCGCGGTGGCGAGGGGCCACCGCTGCTGTGGCTTCATGCCTTCAGTGGTGTCGAGTCCAACCATCCGCTGATCGCACCGCTGCTCGAGAGCTATTCGGTCGTCGCGCCGCTCGCCCCTGGGTTCAACGATCTCGCCGAACTGGACGAGATGCGCGACGTACACGACCTGGCGATTCACTACGACGACATCCTGAACGCGCTCGGCCTGGACGCGGTTACCGTCGTCGGTCATTCGTTTGGCGCGATGATCGGCGCCGAGTTCGCCGCCCACTATCCGCGGCGGGTACAGCGATTGGTGCTGATTAGTCCGATCGGCTTGTGGAACGACGACTATCCGGTCGCGGACCTCTTCGCCGTTCCCTACCACGCGATGCCGGCGATGCTCTACGCGGGCGATCCGTCGAGCTACGCGGTCGTAGGCGCGCGAGAGCGGACGTCCAACTACGTCGAGGCCTTGAACGTCGAGCCGCGCGAGGCGGAGGTCGAGGCGCTCGTCGATCTCGCGCGTGGCATGACGACGGTTGCCAAATTCCTCTGGCCGCTTCCCGACCGTGGCTTGAGGCGCCGCCTGTACCGCATATCGGCACCGACCGCAGTGGTCTTCGGCGAGTTGGATGCGTTCACACCGGCGCGCTACGTCGACGATTTCGTCTCGGCTCTCGTGGACTCGGAGGGTCACGTCGTCGCCGGTGCCGGGCATATGGTGCCGATCGAGGCGCCGGACGACGTTGCCCAGATCGTGTTGGACTTCCTCAGTCGCCGTTAGGCGGTGACCTGAGCTCGTGAGCTCCGCGCACCTTGCCGGCCTTCAGATTGGGCCATCGGTTACTCACGACGGGCGCGTCACGTGTCCGTGACTGTCAACACCGTCGCAGGTCCGATGCCGGCCGGCGACCTCGGCCGGACGTTGATGCACGAGCACACGACGATCCTGTGGCCAGGGGCGGAGTACGACTACCGCAGGCCCGCGCCGCACACGCAGTTGGATGTTCTTACGGCACAGCTTGCGAAGGCGAAGGCTGCCGGCATCACCACGATCGTCGACGCGGCCCCCGGCGACCTCGGGCGCAACGTCGAAATCGCGCGCGAGGCGGGCGCACGGGCAGGGGTCAACATCATCGCCGTCACCGGGCAATACAGCTATTACCGAATGCCGTGGTACGACTCACCCGCGGTCGCGAAGGCAAACCCCACCGACGCCGACGGTCTGGCGGGGAACTTTGTGCGCGAGATCGAGCAGGGGATTGGCGATAGCGGCGTCAAGGCGGGTTTGATCAAGGTTGCCACCGATTCAGGTGAGCTCTCGGCCTATGAGGAGCGTGCCCTGCGGGCCGCCGCCCGCGCTCACCGGGCGACCGGCGTGGCGATCATCACGCACACCCAGGACGGCCTCCGCGGCCTTGAGCAGACGGCGATCTTCGCGGACGAGGGCGTCGACCTCAGCCGTGTGGTGATCGGACACAACGACACCGGGGACCTGCGCTACCTGCTCGAAATGCTCGATTGCGGCGTCACGCTCGGCTATGACCGCATGGGCTACGAGGCGTTCCTGCCTGAGCGGGTTCGCATGGCGGCACTTCTCACGCTTTTGCGCATGGGCTACGAGCGCCAGATCGTGTTGTCGCACGACGTTGTGGGCGGATATGCGAACACGCACGTGGACATGTCCTACGTTTCTGATGTCGTCGTGCCAAGGTTGCTGAAGGAAGGCATTGAGGAGCCCGTCATTGATGTGCTGCTGATCGAGAATCCCCGCCGCATCCTCGCGGGCTGAGCGCTACCCGGGTACCGCGGCCGGGCTACGCCGGACGCGGATCGCGACGCCGGGCTGAGCGCTTCCTGACTTTGTCAGCTGTCGTGTGCGGCAGGCTCTGGTCCATTGAAGAGGGGCGTGGTATCGTCCTTGCCCGAACGGGTGACACAGGTAAAACGAACTAAGGATTGCTGATGAAATTCGGATTGTTCTTTATCAACGAGAAGCCGCCCGGGATGTCGGACGAGCAAGTCATCAAGAATGCACTTGAGCAGTGCGCGCTCGCGGACGAGCTCGGGTTCGATTCGGTTTGGCTCGGCGAACATCACTTCGCGCCGTACGGCACCATGGCGGACACGCTGTTGTTCGGCGCCGCGGTTTCACAGGTCACCAAGACCATCAACATCGGTACGGCGGTGATTGTGCCGACGTTCACGCATCCGGTCCGCGTGGCCGAGCAGATCGCGATGCTCGACGTGATGTCGGGTGGGCGCTTTTGGATCGGTCTCGGGCGCGGCTATCAGGAGCGGGAGTTCAACGGCTACGGAGTGCCCCAGAGCCAGAGCAAGGCTCGGTTCCGCGAAGCCACCGAGATCATCGACGGTCTTCTGAGCCACGAGAACTTCAGCTACGACGGACAGTTCTGGACGGTCAAGGACCTCACGATCGCGCCAATGCCGATGCAGAAGCCGAGGCCTCCTATCTACATCGCCGGCAGCTCGACGCCCGACAGCGTCGAATGGCTTGTCGAGAAGAACTACCGGTGCCTGACCGGAAACCCCTACTCACTGGATCCGGGCTCCTCCGACGAGATTGGCAACATGCTGCTGGATACGCAAAAGCGGCTCGGCAAGCCCGTGTCGATGGAACATGCATGGGGTCTGCTCCATAACATCCTGGTCGCCGACACCGACGAGCTCGCCGCTGAGACGTTCCGGCCAAACTGGACCCTGGGCAACGACTATCTGTTCACCTACGCGCGGGTGGTCGAAGAGGGCAGCGAAATTCCGGCGGACTACGCCGGCTACGAGCACATGCACGCTCTCTGGGACACGCTCAAGGCCACCGACTACGAAGACGTGGTTGGTATGCGTGGCTCGCTGATCGGATCGTCGAACCTGGTGGCCGAGAAGCTGGTGCGGCTGTATGAGGACACCGGCTTCACCAAGCAGCTGTTGTGGATGAACCGCGGCGGCGCCGTCCCCCAGAAGGACATTCTGCGCTCGATGGAGCTGTTCGCCACCGAGGTCATGCCGCAGGTCGCGGATATCGGCGAGCAGGACGAGGCGGCACGAGCGTTGGTCACCGCTTATTGAGAGCGGGCCTGGCTGGCGCGCAACGTCTCAGCCGCAGTTTTCTCCCACCACCCTGCACCTGCGGCCCGGTCACTTCTTGACCGTGGCTCCGGTGCAGGTGTGCGAGACGGAGACTGCGGATCGTCACGTGGTGCCTGGCCGGTGGTGGGTGTGGAAGTGAGAAAGCGCGAGGAGAGAGTGTCTTACATCGAATTCAGCGTGGATGGGCCCGTCGGCGTGATCACGCTCAACCGGCCTGAGAAGGGCAACGCCCAGACGCCACAGTTCGTCATCGACCTTCACGAAGCCTGGAAGGCTGCGGCTGAGGACGATTCGGTGCGGGTTATCGTCGTGCGTGCGAACGGCCGTCATTTCTCGACCGGGCACGACCTGCGCATGACAGCCGAGGACCTGCCGCCATGGAAGGACGGGATCTCAAGCTGGTACTCGTTCGAGGACGAGGCGTACGTGAACTACTCTCGGATCTGGCGCGATACGCCGAAGCCGTCGATTGCCGCCGTCCAGGGCGCGTGCGTTGCCGCCGGTTTGATGCTTTGCTGGCCGTGCGACCTGATCATCGCTGCGGACGACGCCTACTTCGGTGATCCCGTCGCGCGACTCGGGATCGGCGCCGGCGTCGAATATCACGGGCATACCTGGGAGTTAGGCCCGCGCAAGGCGAAGGAGTTGCTGTTCACAGGCGGCTTCATCGACGCGAACGAGGCGCACAGGCTCGGGATGGTCAATCGTGTCGTCGCACGCGACGACCTCGATTCAGCAACGCTGGCGCTCGCCGGGGAGATCGCGGCGATGGACCCGTTCGCATTGCGAATGGCAAAGCGTGCGGTCAACCTCACGCAGGACATCCAGGGCTTTTACGCCTCGGTACAGGCCGTCTTCGACCAGCATTGGGTTGGGCACGGCCACGTCTTCGCGATCAGGGGCAACCCGGGAGAAGGGGTGCGCGGAGGGTTGACCTCGGCGGATGGCATGGCGGAGGCGAACCGATCGGCAGTGGCTGCGGCCAAGGAAGCGAGGTCCTGAGATGTCACTCATTGGAATCAAGAACCGAGCGCTCGCCTCAGGCGAGATCGCTCTGCGCGACGAAGCGTCCGAGATCTCCTGGGCGCAGTTGGATTCACTTTTGAACCGCAGTGTGAACGCGCTTCTCGCAATGGAACTCGGGCGCGACCGCCGCGTGGCCGTGTACGCCGAGAACTCGCTGAACACCGTCGTTGCATATCTGACGGAGATCCTCGCCGGCTGTTCGGGCGTTCCGATCAATTACCACCTGCGCGCCGACGAATGCGCCTACATCCTGGGGGATTCCGACGCGGCCGTGCTGTTCGTCGGACCGGAGAACGTCGAGTCCGGACTCGAGGCGGCCGCGCTTTCCGGAGGGGTCACGGTTGTCGCCTGGGGAGTTGAGCGCCGCGACGGGGTCATCACATGGGAGGACTTCGTCGGCTCGGGAAGCGCCGGCGAACCTCCGGCGGACATGCCGCCCCGGCCCTACCTCCATTACACCTCCGGCACGACCGGCTTCCCCAAGGGGACGGAGACGCCACCGGGTCTATATCCGGGCGACCGCGCGCCGACGCTCCGCGAGCACATCGAGGCGCTGGAGGCCATGCCTCGCGACACCGGCCCACAGTTGACGATCGCGCCGCTGTACCACAGCGGGCAGTTGGCTTCGGTCAAGCGGGCAGTCGCCGCAGGGCGTCCACTGGTCGTCCTTCGCCGCTTCGATCCCGAAGCCGTGTTGGCGACGATTGAGCGCTATGGCGTCGGCACGGTGCTCATGGTTCCGACGCACTTCAGCCGGCTGCTCGCGCTGCCCGAGGAGGTCCGCGCACGCTACGACGTTTCGAGCATCCAGCGCCTCGCGCACGTCGGTGCCCCGTGCCCGATGGATGTGAAATACCAGATGATGGACTGGTTCGGACCCGTGGTGCACGAGGCTTACGGCGCCACCGAGCAAGGAACCGTCAGCATCATCTCGCCGGAGGAGTGGTTGGCGCATCCTGGTTCGGTGGGTCGGGTGCGTGAGGGGCTTGAGTTGTTGGTGATTGGTGAGGATGATGAGGAGTTGGGGCCGAATCAGGTGGGGCGTTTGTATTTCCGGGATTTGAGTGGGTTTGATGTGAAGTTCCATAAGGATGATGAGAAGACGGCGAGTGTGCATCTGCGTCCTGGGGTGTTCACGATCGGCGAGGTTGGCTACGTTGATGATGATGGGTATTTGTTCTTGACGGATCGTTTCTCGGATCAGGTGATCTCGGGTGGGGTGAATGTTTTTCCGGCGGAGGCTGAGCAGGCGATGAACACGCTGCCGGGGGTGCTTGATGTTGCGTGTATCGGCGTGCCGGATCCTGATCTTGGTGAGGTTTTGAAGGCGTTGGTGATTCCTACTGATTTGGATAGTCCGCCTTCGGCGGAGGAGTTGTTGGCGGCGACGCAGGAGCGGTTGACGAAGTTCAAGTGTCCGCGTTCGGTTGAGTTCGTCGCGGATCTGGGCCGTAATCCGCTTGGCAAGGTCAACAAGATCGACCTACGCGACCGCTACCTCCGAGGCGAGGTCCCGCTCGTCCGCCAGCGCGAACACGCGCCGACCGCAGGGGAGTCAAAATGAACGCGATGACCGCTACAACGCTGGAACAGTTCGAGCTGGAGGTGACGGGCTTTCTCGATGCTCGCGTGCCGCGGAAGGACGCCTCACCGGAGGCCCCGCCGCTGCGCTCAGAGGCCGAGCAGCTGAGTGAGGCCAAGCGCTGGCAGGCTGAGCGTTACGACGCTGGGCTCGGCTGGATCATGGGGCCCGCCGAGTACGGGGGTCGCGAACTCGGTATGGACTTCGAGCGCGCCTACCGGCGGATCGAGCGCGAATACCACGTGCCCTCAACCTCGATGCTGAACTTCGGTCTGACGATCATCGGCTCGTGTGTGGCTGCTCACGGCTCCCCTGACGGTCGCGAGAAATATCTGCGACAGCTCTATCGCGGCGAACTCGTCGCCTGCCAGCTGTTCAGCGAACCGTCAGCCGGCTCCGATCTCGCCGGAGTCCAGACGCGCGCAGTGCGAGACGGTGATGGCTGGATCCTCAATGGCCAGAAGGTTTGGACGTCAAACGGCCACAACAGCGACGTTGGCGAGTGCGTCTGCCGCACCGACATGGACGCCCCCAAGCACAAGGGCATCACGATCTTCATGGTCGATATGCACGCTCCCGGAGTCGATGTCCGACCACTGCCGGACCTCGCCGGCGAGGTGCACTTCAACGAGGTCTTCCTGACCGACGTTCGGATCGGAGACGAGGATCGTCTCGGTGAGGTCAACAGCGGCTGGCACACGCTCAACACGTCACTGATGAACGAGCGTTCCTATGTGGCTGAGTCCAACGAGGGCGGCGAGCACGTGCTCACCCCGGAGATGTTGACCGAGACGCTGCAAGGCCTCGGCGCGATCGACGATCCGACGATTCGCGACGGACTCGCTGATCTGTACGTCCGCTTTGGCGTGGCCGGGTACGTGACCAGCCAGGCGCGGCGGAAACTGGAGCGTGGAGAGACACCCGGCGCCGAAATGTCGATGTCCAAGCTCACCTACAGCGAGAATCAGGAGCGCCTCGTGAACTTCGCGGCAACCGCGCTTGGGGCGCTGATCACGGCCGACTCCGGTCAGGGCGACAGCTTTGCCTGGGCTCGCAACCTGCTTCGCGCGCGCGGGATTCGCATTGCCGGTGGTACAGATGAGATCCAGCGCACGATCCTCGGCGAGCGCGTGCTTGGTCTGCCACGCGACCCTGCGATCGACAACAGCATTCCATTCAAGGACATACCACGGTCTGTGAGGCGGACACAATGAGCGCAATTGGAGCAGGACGTGTGACGGCACTGGGCGAGATCGCCGACGAACTCCGTGAGTCGGTACATGGCTTCGTGCAGTCACGTTCCACCGAGGCCGAGGTTCGCCGGCTGATGGAGACCGACGAGGGATTCGACCCTTCCGTCTGGGCGCAGATGGCTGATCAGCTCGAACTTCCGGGCATGACGATTCCGGAGCAGTTCGGCGGTTCGGGGTTCGAGATCGACGCCCAGGCGGTCGTGTTCGAGGAGATGGGAGCGGCGCTGATGTGTTCGCCCTACCTCTCGACGGTTCTGGCAGCCGAAGCGCTCGTCGCGAGCGGCGACGAGGAGGCCTGCGCCGAGTACCTTCCGGCGATCGCTTCCGGTGAGCGCCGCGCCGCGCTCGCCGTCAGCGAACGCGGCGGTCGCTGGGACGCCGAAGGCGTGGCGGCCGCCGCGTCCGAGCTTGACGGCGGCTGGGCGAGCCTGGACGCCGACAAGTCGTTCGTCGTCGATGGACACACCGCCGACCTACTGGTGGTGGCGGCTCGCACGCCTGCGGGCGTCGGCCTATTCGCGGTCGAGGCCGATGCAGATGGAGTCAGTCGCGACGCCGTGGCGACGCTCGACCTGACCCGCAAGCAGGCACACGTTGTGCTCCGCGGAGCGCGTGGTCGTCTGCTCGGTGCGCCGGACGGAGCATCCGCCGCGCTGGCTCATGTCAACCAGCGAGCCGCGATCGCGCTGGCATGCGAATCCGTCGGAGTCGCGACGACGTGTCTCGAGATGAGTGTCCAATACGCGAAGGATCGCGTGCAGTTCGGCCGGCCGATCGGCTCGTTCCAGGCGGTCAAGCACAAGTGTGCCGAGATGCTCCGGCTGACTGAGCAGGCCAGGGCGGCAGCCTACGAGGCTGCGGTGGCGACTGCAGCGGGCGCGACCGAAGCGCTGCTCGTCACGAGCGTCGCGAAGGCGTACTGCTCGGAGGCTTGCTCGTGGGTGGCGGCGGAAAACATCCACGTTCATGGCGGCATCGGTTACACCTGGGAGCACAGCGCCCATCTCTACTTCCGGCGGGCGAAGTCCAATGAGCAGCTTTTCGGTGGACCCCTTTTCCACCGAGCTGCGGTGCTCGAACAGCTTGGCGTGTAGATCTGTGCCGCAAGCGTGACGTACAGCTCGGATCGCCCGTTCAGTAATTATCCGCAAGGTGCTTGTGTGTGACATCGCAGTCCAGCCTCGCGCGTTGGGGCTGATTGGTAAGCGCGACCACAACGCTCGCGTCATGGGGTCGCAGGAGAGCAACCAGGGGTAGCAGCGCAGGTGCCAACACGCGACGGTCAATTGTGCACAAGCTGCGGCGTCAGCCGCTAGGATAGGCGCCGGGAGGACCTGGTCCGTACGGACGCCGCTTGACTGATGCATTTCTTCGACTTCTACATCGTTCCCGGGCTGGTCATCGGCTGCATCTACGCGATCGCAGCCTCGGGCCTCGTGATGGCCTACAGCACCTCCGGCGTACTCAATATCGGGTACGGATCCGTCGCGTATACGGTCGCGTTGATCTTCTACGAGATTCGCAGCAACCACAACCTCCTCGGCGGCTGGCCCTCCCTTCTGCTGTGCGTCTTGGTGATTGGCCCTGCGCTCGGCATCTTTCTCTGGCAGGCGCTTTTCCGCTGGCTCGTCAGGCTCGGTCTCATCGCCACGCTGATCGCGTCGATCGGCATAACGATCGCGCTGCCGGCTCTCTGCGAGCTCGTGTTCAACCCGGGCTCGATCTTCTACTCACCCGGCGTCGTCGAAAGCGGCACGAACCTCCACAAGATCGGCTCGATCGTCTTCTCGACGGACCAGGCGTACGCGGTGGGCGCGGCCGTGGTCGTGGCAGCCGGGCTGTTCTACCTGCTGCGATTCACGGCGACCGGCCTGCGCATGCGTGCCGTCTTCGACAGCCGCTCGGTGGCGTCACTTACCGGTACCAGCCCGGCGCTCGCGAGCAACCTGAGCTGGGCGATCAGCGGCGGGCTCGCCGCCGTCGGCGGGATCTTCCTGGCGCCGGTGCTGGCGCTCAGCTCGTCCGCGTTCTTGACGCTCACCGTCGCGAGCCTGGCCGCGGCGCTCGTCGGTGGTCTGCGCTCGATTGCGGTCACCTTCGTCGCCGCGCTGGCGATCGGAGTTGCGTCGAGCGCAATCACGGGACTGGACGCCAACAACACGTTGCTCTCCACAGGTATCCAGCCGTCGTTTCCTTTCCTGGTGATGGTGGCCGCAGTGTTCCTCAGGCGCAACTCGATCGATGTGGGCGGTACGCCGCGACGCACGTTCGAGCTTCCGGAACGTTTCGACGCGCTTCCATCATGGCTGGCAAAGGTCGCTCCGGCAGTCGTGCTGGTGGCGCTCGCCCCGCTTGTTCTCAACAGCTACTGGACCGGGGTCGTCGGTCTCGGGCTTATCTACGGTGTGATCTTCCTCGGCTTCACGATCGCGCTCGGCTTCGGCGGCATTCTTCCGCTCGGACAGACGGCGATCGTCGGCATCGGCGCGTTCACGGCAGGCGACCTTGCACTGTCCAACCACGTGCCGCTACTCATGGCGCTTGTCATCGGCGCGCTGCTGGCCTCGGCCGTCGCCGGTGTGCTCGCGTTTGTCGGCGGTCGGCTGAATGCGCTCGAATTCGGACTGCTGACGCTGGCATTCGGCCTATTCGCAGACAACTTTCTTTATAACTGGACGGTCCTGGTGCCGCTCCAGGGCGTGACGTTTGCGAGTCCCGTATTCCTCGGCCTGCACATAGTCAGCGCAACTGCGCAGTACTACCTTTTCGGGATCGTGCTCGCGCTCGCGCTGCTTCTGGTCGCGTGGTACCGCCGAAGGCTCGGAGCCTTTTATGTCAACGCGGGCCGGATGCAGCCGGCGCTGGCGGCCGCAACCGGGGTCAACCCGCGGACTGGTCGCGTCGTCGCGTTCGCGCTCGCAGGTTTCATCGCGGCAATCGGCGGCGGGCTCCTCGCGATTTATCAGCGAGATCTCCAGCCCACCGATCTCGTCACACCGACCGGCCTTGTGTGGCTGGCGGTCGTGGTGTTCATGGGTATTCGCTCTCCGGCGGCGGCGTTCGTCGGGGGTCTCGTGTACGCGGTCTTTCCCGCATTGCTGTCAACCTGGCTCCCGATTTCATGGGGACCACTCGCGACAGTCCTGTTCGGACTCGGCGCACTGACGCTTGCGCAGAACCCGCGAGGCGCCGTCGAGGCTCAGAAGGTGCAGATCGCGTGGCTCGCCAGCATGTTCCGAAAACTCCTGACGCGCGTCAGAACGGCATGATCGCCAAGACGAGTGACGAGGACCTGCAGCGGCCCGCAGCGTCGAGTCAGGACGGGCTCGCCGCCGCCGGGGCCGTCGCGCTCGAGCTTTCCGCGATCACCGTCCGCTTCGGCGGTATCGTGGCGCTCAGCGACGTGTCGTTCGGCGTTGGGACAGGCGAGAGCGTTGGCCTGATCGGCCCCAACGGAGCCGGCAAGACCACGCTTCTGGACGTGGCGGCCGGCGTGCGCCGGCCCCAGGCCGGGACGGTCCGGCTGCACGGCGCCTCGATTACCGGGGCCTCCGTCGTCCGCCGCTCGAGGCTCGGCGTTGCTCGAACGTTTCAGCAGCTGTCGCTATTTGACGGAATGACCGTTCGCGAGCACGTGATGCTCGGCTACCTCGCATCGCGGGCGAAGGAGATGCCGCTCCGGGGGTTCCTCTCGCGGCGGGCGAGCATAGAACGCGCGGCACGCAAGGATGACTCGCCACTGTCGCCCACCGCGCTCATGGACCGGCTGGGCCTGGAGAGCGTCGCCGACCAGTTGGCGGGCGAGCAGTCCGTCGGAGTGGTACGGATGGTCGATCTCGCGCGTGCGCTCGCTTCGCGACCTCGCGTGCTGCTCCTTGACGAGCCGGTGTCGGGTTTGTCGGAGACGGAGGCCGAAGATGTGGGTCGCGTCCTGCTCTCGTTGCGTGCCGACCACGAACTGGCGATGCTCGTGGTCGAGCACAACTTGGAGTTCGCGCGTCTGGTCTCCGACCGCATCGTCGCGCTCGACTTCGGCGAGCTGATAGCAGCCGGCACCCCCGACGAGGTGCTCGCGTCGGCGGATCTGCGCCGAGCCTACTTCGGCGCCGACGCCGAGGAGGAAGCGGCGATCGAAGGCCTTGACCCGCCCGACGCCGAGCGCGAGTCCCCGGTCGTCCGCGATGGCGGGGGCATGGAGACCTGATGAGGACTGGTCATAGCTCGAGCGAGACCCACGCCGGTCCTGCAAAGCTCGACATCGTCGAGCTGGCGGTCCAATACGGGCATGTCACGGCGTTGCGGTCGATGTCGCTGAGCCTCGAGCCCGGCACGGCGATCGCCGTGCTCGGTCCAAATGGCGCCGGCAAGAGCTCACTGGCCAACGCTGTGAGTGGGCTGGTGGGCTCGTCGGCGAAGTCGCTGCTACTTGATGGCGAGGAGATCGGCAAGCTATCGGCGTACGCCCGCGCGCGGCGGGGCATCGGTCACCTCCCCGACAGCCGCGCAATATTTCCCTCGCTGACGGTGAACGAGAACCTCAAGATGTTCTTTCAGCGCCGCAAGGGCGCCACCCGCAGCGACATTGAGAAAGCGTATGAACTCTTCCCGCCGCTCGCGCGCCGTCAGAAGCTGGCGGCGCGCAAGCTCTCAGGTGGCGAACAGCAGATGCTCGCATTCTCGCGGCTCGTCGTCGCGCCGCCGCGTCTGCTGATCGTCGACGAGCTCTCACACGGGCTGGCCCCAGGAATCGTCGCGAGTCTGTTCAAGTCGCTCGAAGTCCTGAAAGGGTCAACGTCGATGATCGTGATTGAGCAGTTCGTATCGCGCGCGGTCAAGCTCGCCGATTCGGTCCTCGTGCTCTCCCACGGCGAGGTCCAGCATCTGGGCCCGGCTGCAGACTTCACGACGGACATGGCCGCCGAGCTCTACAGCCTCCACGTCGACCGGGCCGAGGGGATTTCTGAACGGGACAGCGAGCCCGCCGCGGCTGAGTAGGCCTGAGCGCAGCGGCCGCGGAGATGCGCGTGCGAGACCCGCAGCGATGCGACCCGGGACCTGGGGAGCGCTCGCCCTGACTCGCACGACCACCCGTTTGCCGATAATCGGCCCGTTGCCGTACTGGCAGCAGAATTATCATGTAGCGTGTCATCGAGGGGCTGGAGCGGTGTCGTAATTCTCGTAAGCGGAGGTGTCTGTGTCTCTGGTTGGATCGAAGCAGCGGGCTTCCACGCCGGACGCCGCGGCGGTGCGCGACGAGGCCCGGGCACTCTCGTGGGCCGAACTGGATGCCCTGTTGAACCGCGCGACGAACGCACTGTTGCGGCTCGATCTTGATCCGGACAGGCGCGTTGCGGTGTTCGCCGAGAATTCGGTGAACACCGTCGTCGCTTATCTCGCCGAGATTCTCGCCGGCTGCTCAGGCGTACCGATTAACTACCACCTGCGGCCGGAGGAATGCGCCTACATCCTCAGAGATTCCGATGCGGCTCTGATGTTCGTTGGGCCCGAGAACGTCGACCGGGGAGTCGAGGCCGCGGAGCAGGCCGATGGAGTCACCGTTGTGGCGTGGGGCAGCGACCGTCGCCCGGGCGTGATCACGTGGGAGGACTTCCTGGCCTCGGGAAGCGATGAGGAGCCACCTGACGATCTGCGACCGCGTCCATATCTGCATTACACCTCCGGCACGACGGGCTTTCCGAAGGGCACCGAGACGCCCCCCGGGTTGTATCCCGGCGGCGAGGCGGCAACGATCCGCGAGCATATAGCGGCACTCGAGGCGCAGACGCCGCACGATGAGGGTCCCCACCTCACGATCGCGCCGCTCTACCACAGCGGGCAGGTCTTCTCGATCAAGATGGCGCTCGCCGGCGGACGTCCTCTGGTGGTGCTCAATAAGTTCGATCCGGAGAAGACACTCGATGCCATCAGTCGCTATCAGGTTGGGCGGGTCAACATGGTTCCGACGCACTTCAGCCGGCTGCTCGCGCTGCCAGAGGAGGTCCGCGCACGCTACGACGTTTCGAGCATCCGCCAGCTCTCGCACGTCGGTGCCCCGTGCCCCGTCGACGTGAAGTACAAGATCATGGACTGGTTCGGCCCAGTCGTCTGGGAGGGTTACGGCGCCACCGAACAGGGCACCGTCTCCTACATCTCGCCGGAGGAGTGGTTGGCGCATCCTGGTTCGGTGGGTCGGGTGCGTGAGGGGCTTGAGTTGTTGGTGATTGGTGAGGATGATGAGGAGTTGGGGCCGAATCAGGTGGGGCGTTTGTATTTCCGGGATTTGAGTGGGTTTGATGTGAAGTTCCATAAGGATGATGAGAAGACGGCGAGTGTGCATCTGCGTCCTGGGGTGTTCACGATCGGCGAGGTTGGCTACGTTGATGATGATGGGTATTTGTTCTTGACGGATCGTTTCTCGGATCAGGTGATCTCGGGTGGGGTGAATGTTTTTCCGGCGGAGGCTGAGCAGGCGATGAACACGCTGCCGGGGGTGCTTGATGTTGCGTGTATCGGCGTGCCGGATCCTGATCTTGGTGAGGTTTTGAAGGCGTTGGTGATTCCTACTGATTTGGATAGTCCGCCTTCGGCGGAGGAGTTGTTGGCGGCGACGCAGGAGCGGTTGACGAAGTTCAAGTGTCCGCGTTCGGTTGAGTTCGTCGCGGATCTGGGCCGTAATCCGCTTGGCAAGGTCAACAAGATCGACCTACGCGACCGCTACCTCCGAGGCGAGGTCCCGCTGGTCACCAGGTGACAGCTGGGATTGCATCGTGGGGCCTGGCGTCCGCATGGCTGCGTCGCACGCCTCGCGAAAGTGTGAGTCCGGACGTAAGGCTCGCATTGCGAGGCGGCGGGTGAAGACCTAGTATGCGACAGGCGGTCACGGATCGCGCAACGGCGTCAACGGGTGGAGTGCAAACTGAGTGGAGGCGAGATGACGGATTTCCCAGAGTACAGGTACCTGGCGACAGAGACGCTGGACGAGGGCAGGATTGCGCGGATCATGTTCAACCGTCCGGAGACGCGAAACGCGCAGAACCGCGGCATGATCGTTGAACTCGATGACGCTTTCCGCGTCGCCGAGGCCGATGACGCTTGTCGCGTGGTGATCCTCGGTGGGATCGGGCCGGTGTTCTCCTCGGGCCACGACCTCGGTAGCAAGGCCGCCGTGGCCGAGCGGCTCGGCCAGCCGGACGAGCATCCCACGTATCGCACCTACGGAGGTTCCTACTTTGACGGGCAGTCGGGCGAGGCCCGCTACCGGCAGGAGTGGCACTTCTTTCTCGACAACACGCTCCGCTGGCGGAACCTGCGCAAGGTGACGATCTGCCAGGTGCAGGGACCGTCATACCTCGCATCGATGATGGTGGCCTGGGCCTGCGACTTCATCACGGCCGCCGAGGACGCCGAGTTTGCCGACATGGCCGCCACGCGGTTTGGCAACGACCATGTTGAGTACTTCGCGCATCCTTGGGAGTTCGGGATTCGCCGGGCCAAGGAGCTCCTGATGACCGGCGATGCGATCGGCGCGGAGGAGGCGTACCGGATCGGGATGGTCTCGCGGGTGTTTCCGACGGATCAGCTCACCGAGCTAACCCTGGAGTTCGCAAAGAGGATCTCGCGTCTGCCGTCGATGACGACCCTGATGATCAAGGAGGGGGTCAACGAGACGCAGGACATTCAGGGCTTCACAAACGCGCTGAAGGCCGGGTTCTCACTGCATCACGTGATGCAGCAGCACTGGGCGGAACTGCACGAGGATCATCGTGCGACCGCCGGCGCGGCCGAGGGTTTCGCGAATTGGCGCGAGATACCACTCCCCGGCCTGGCGCCAAAGGACAAGCCCTAGCCGAACGGCCGGGCTTTCGATGACCGCAAGCGAGAAAGGAACAGCGTTGCCGACCGCCACCAGCGAAACGGTGCTCACGCGCCTCAATCACATCGTTATCGTCGTCAATGACATCGAACGGGCCTCTGCTGACTGGGAGCAGCAGCTCGGGGTCACGCCGCGCAACTTCCTCGAGAGCCCCGCAATGAACATGAAGCGCGTGCAGTTCGACGTCGGCGACGCTTACTTCGCGCTGGTCGAGCCGCTGAGCGAGGAGAGTGTGTTCCACGGATTCCTGAGCAAGCGTGGCGAGGGCATCTTCGCGATGAGCTTCGATGTCGAGGACTACGCCGACGTTGTCTCGCGCATGCGTGAGGCCGGCACGAGGTTCACGGGCGATGAGACGAGCGACTCTGTATGGATTCACCCCAAGCACACGCACGGCGTGAATCTGGGGCTGCACGCCCCAGGCGAACATCCGGCTACCGAACCGTCGCTGTTCAAGAAGTTCAGCTACATCGTGGTGGCCGCGAACTCGCGCGATGAGACAGCGGCGGATTGGGAGCACTACATCGGCGTGCGGCCAAAGAAGCCTCTCGATATGCCTGAGGTCGGCATGCGACGCGTCCAGTTTGATGTCGGCGGCGGCGAGTTGTGGATCGCGATCGTCGAACCTCTTGGCGAACATTCCTACCAGCGGAAGTTCCTGGCCGAGAATCCGGAGGGGATCTACATGGTCGCTGTGAGCGTTGATGATCCTGCCGGCACGGCACGCGCGATGAAGGATCGTGGCGCGCAGATCGTCGGTGATCTGGACGGTGGCGGGCCGCTCTACGTCCATCCGCGCACGACGCACGGCCTCCTGCTCGGGCTCGTGAGCTAGGGGATGGCCGCGTCCACGCTTTCGCTTGAGGCGTTCGCTGGCGAGGTGACGGCCTTCCTCGACGCCCGCGCTCAGCGGCGCACCATCGGCGCCGAGGATCAGGTGCACGAGGACGACTACGCCGAAGCGGAGGTGGTCGCGGCCGCCAAGGCTTGGCAGCACGAGCGCTTCGAGGCCGGCCTGGGATGGATCACGGGTCCGGCCGAGTACGGCGGACGCGAGCTCAGCGTCGACTTCGAGCGCCGCTATCGTGAGTTGGAGAAGGACTACGAGGTGCCGAACACGGCGCTGCTCGGTGCAGGGCTGACGATCATCGCGTCGGCGATCCTCGCCCACGGGTCGGATACCGGGCGCGCGAAGTACCTCCCCGGCCTGTTCAGCGGCGACATCGTCGCCTGTCAGCTTTTCAGCGAGCCCTCAACCGGCTCCGACCTGGCCGGCGTGCAGACGCGCGCGGTGCCGGATGGCGACGGTTGGCTGATCACAGGCCAGAAGGTGTGGACCTCGGGCGCTCACCGCAGCGACGTTGGCGAGGCGGTCTGCCGGACCAACCTCGACGTCCCTAAGCACAAGGGGATAACGATCTTCATGGTCGACATGAGCGCGCCCGGAGTGGAGATCCGGCCGTTGCGTGACGCCACCGGCGAGGTCCATTTCAACGAGGTCTTTCTCACCGACGTTCGGGTCAGCGACGACGACCGCGTCGGCCCCGTCGATGACGGATGGCGCGTGCTCAACACCTCGCTCATGAACGAGCGTGCACTCGTTGGTGATATGAACGAGGGCCGGCGTGACCGCGCCACACCCGATGCGCTGCTCGACGTGATGCGCGAACTGAGCCTGCTCGATGACCCACTCCTACGCGACGGATTGGCCGACCTGATCGTTCGCTTTCGCGTAGCTGAGTCCCTGACTAAACATATGAATGCGCGTCTTCAACGGGGTGAGATGCCAGGGCCCGAGATGTCCATGACCAAGCTCACATTCAGTGATAACCAGGAGCGGCTTGTCAACTTCGCGGCCACGGCGCTCGGGGCCGCGATCACCGCGGACAGCGGTGATGAGCTGTCGTTCCCGTGGGCGCAGCGGCTCTTGTCGGGCCGTTCAATGCGTATCGCCGGCGGCACTGACGAAATACAGCGGACAATCCTCGGCGAGCGCGTGCTGCACCTGCCACGGGATCAGTCGATCGATAACAGCGTGCCCTTCAGGGATATCCCGCGCTCGACACGTCAGGCGCAGGCGACGGAGCGAGGCTAGCTGCAGCGCCGGAGGACTCGCACCGGACGGGGCGCGGTCCGGCAGCTAAACGAAGGTGCCCGGACGATCGTGCCCGTTTTGGCGCGCGGCCGATCCTGACGAGCGATGGCTCGTCAGGGCCAGCATTCGGCCGCGACCCCGTCCCACATTTCTGACGGTGTACGGACGGACTGAGCGATAGAGCGCCCCTTCACCAGTGTGCACTCGCGTTGGTGCGTTCTCGCCAAAGGAGATCTCGAACGTGCCTTCGAGGACGAACACAAACACGTCGCGGTCGGTTGTGCTCTCGGTCTCGATCGCACCACCCTTGTCGAACACCGCGAGGAGCGGTACGAGATCCCAGCGAGAACCGGACGAGAGTTCGAACATCTCGACGCCCTCCTCGGCCGAGCGCATCATGGTCGCCGCGGACTCCGGGCCAAGCAGCTGAATCGGGTCCTTCGGCGCATGCGCCGAGGCAAGGAAATCTGCGCCCTCGATCCCGTAGAACTCGGCCAAACGCATCATCCGGCCGATCGTGATGTCGGACTTCCCCTGCTCGAGCAACGAAAGGAAAGAACTCGAGATACCGGTCGACTGCGACAGCTGGCTGAGTGACAACCCGCGCGCTGTGCGCAACTGCTTCAGCTGCCGGCCGAGTACGGCCGTTGAGACGGACTTTCTCACCGCCACCGCCGCCTTGGCACTCGTCGGTTCCGTTTGAGTGCTCACAGCTGCGGCATATTAGCAGCGGTATCACCCTGATTACGAACACGGACGCAGTGAAATCCACTCCTATTGCTCCCCATCTGCCAATAATCTGTCAATCATTTGTTTGAAAAAAGACCGCACTCGCGAGGCAACCTTGAGGCCGTCGCCTCCCAGGAAGGCGTCGCTCCCCGGGCAGCGTGCAGTGCCCGCGGGGACGCAGAAGCAATCCCCGGCAGCGGCGGCGGCGTTCGCGCTCAGGCGTCGTGCGCGGGCGCGGCGCCGGCGATCCACGACTGGATGCGCACGGCGACGTGTGCCGGCTGCTGCTGGGGGCCGAAATGTGTCAACGGCCCGACGTGCTCCAGGCGGGCATTGGGAAGCGCGCTGACCACTTCGGTTTCGTACGGCGCGCGGCCGGGACTTTCGGCCAGCGTGCTGCGTCCCACGACGACCGGACAGCGCACCTCGCTGAGGCCCTCGAACGCCCGGAACGAGATCCCGCTCATCGAGATCGCTGCTTCGATCTCAGGCAGACACCTCAAAAGGACGCTCCCGTCGGCCTGCGCAGCGAAGCCGTCGCGAATATAGGCGACGAACGCGTCAGCGGTGAAATCCTGCATCGGCGGCTTGCTCGAGAAGTTCGAATAGGCGGCCTGGAGGGAGCCGAATGCGCGACGCCTGCGAAGCGTTCGCCGGATGTAGGGGCTGTCACTATCGATCTTGGTCCGGCCGTCCGGTGGGATGATCGCTGGTTCATAGAGATACAGCCGTTCGAAGGTGCCGGGGCGTTCCACCTCGGCGAGCACGAGTGCCGCTGCACCCAGCGAATGTCCCATCCCGATCAGACGGCCGCCCGCCCCGCTCGCGATTCCGTCCGCGCACGCGAGGATGTCGAACGCCGCACCGCTTGGGGGAAAGCTGTAGTCCTCGGGCGCCGTCGTGTGGCCGTGCCCGCGTAGATCCGGCGCGTAGCAGTGCACCGAGTGGAGATGTCGAGCCAACGCGCACATCACGCCGCCATGAAACCCCATGGGATGCGCGAGAAGCAGGGGCCGCCCCTCCCCGCCGAAGTCGTGAGCCGACACCGTGCGTCCATCCGCTGTGGGAAAAGACAGGAGCCGGTTGCTCTCTGCGGACGTCCGGGGCGGGTGATTCACCGCGCCTGGGCCTGTGGCGATGTGCGCGTCAATCTCGTTGGCTGCGGGTGGCACGTCGCGATTGTCGGAGTCTATCGACACCGTTCGCGCGGAGCCGTGGTGGGCGGCAGTCCGATCGCCGAGGCGTGCGGTGGAACGCTATGCTCAGTCGCACCCAAATGAAGATGCCGTGGAAAAGCGTGTCACCGCGGCACGATTAAATGTCAAATCCTCACGCGACGACCAAGGAGAGCTTCGATGGCAATGATCGATTATGGGATGGACGGGAGCGTCGCGATTATCTCGCTGAACCGGCCCGAGAAGGCGAACGCCCAAAATGCACAGTTCCTGCGCGAGCTTCACGCTGCGATGGACCGCGCGGTCGGGGACGATGACGTCAGGGTGATCGTGCTGCGCGCCAACGGCAAGCACTTTTCGGCGGGGCACGACATCGCGGGCTTCTTCACGGAGGAGGAGCACGCCAAGATCCACGGCCGCGAGGGTCGCGGGACGCGTGACCATTACGCGTTTGAGGACGAGATGTTCGTGCGCTGGACGCGCGAGTGGCGCGACGCACCCAAGCCCGTGATTGCGGCTTGTCAGGGGGCGGTTGTGGCGTCCGGGCTGATGCTGGCCTGGGCATGCGACATCATCATCGCCGCCGATGACGCCAGGTTCGGCGACTCGGTCATGAAGCTCGGCATGGGCCCGGGAGTGGAGTACGCGGCTCACACGTGGGAGTTCGGCCCGCGCAAGGCGAAGGAGTTGCTGTTCACGGGAGGCTTCATCGACGCGGCCGAGGCGCACCGCATTGGGATGGTCAATCGGATTGTCGCGCGCGAGGAGCTCGATGCCGCAGCGCTTGCGTTGGCGCATGAGATTGCCGTCATGGATCCCTTTGCCCTGCGGATGGCGAAGCGTTCGGTCAACCTGACGCAGGACATCCAGGGCTATTACACCTCAATCCAGGCCGTCTTCGACATGCACATGGTGAACCACGCGCACACGGCCGCAAAGATCGGGATCGGCAAGACCCTCGACGCGACCACCGGCGAGGAGCTCGACGGAGTGCAGGGACTCGCGGCCAGCAACAAGGCGGCGATGTCGTAGCGACGTGCCCGCGCGCCGCGGGCGGGCGGGCACCCGCCCGCGGCGCGACGGGTGGAGAGCCGGGGGGTCGTGTGCGCAAACGCTGGTGCCGTGCACGTGCACGCGATTGACTTAGCTGGCCGGCGTCAGAGCGCTCGGGACCGGCGGGAGGTGCCCCAGCCCGTATAGGGCGATTTCCAGCGCTCGAGACGCGGCGGCTGTTCGGTCGTCCGCCGTCGAGACCCCGACCAGTGCGCCGTTGATCATCTTCAGCACCAGCATCAGGTCGTTCGCGTCGACACCGCCGCGGAGCATGTCGCTGCCGCGAGACCGCCCGAGTGTCGCCTCGAGCACGGCGAGCATGCGCTTGCGCAGTTCGTCGAGGATCGGGGAGAGGCTCGTGTCGGCGCGCAGGATGCCGAGCAGGTCATGGATGCGGACGAGCATCTCGGCGCCGGCCTCCAGCACGGTGACGACGCCCTGATCGCCGGCTTCCGCTTCGGCGGCGATCGCTTCGATGCGTTCGATGTGCTCGCGCGTGATGGCCGCGACGACGGCCGCTCGGTCAGGGAAGTGGCGGTAGAGGGTCGCTTGGCCGACGCCGGCTCGACGTCCGATCTCATACATCGGGACGTCGCGGCCGCTGGCGAACAGCTCGCGAGCGGCGGTCAGGATTGCCGCTCGGTTTCGCGCGGCGTCCTTGCGAAGCCGGGCTGGGACGTCAGTCGATTTCGCAGCCAAGGCGGGCACGCTCATGACGGACTCGTGTCGGCGGCGCCGGCCGGTGCGCGCGTTGGCTCGTCAGCGTGCATAAGTGGACAGCATTGTACGTGTACTATTCGGTCCGGCGCCACCGGCCACGTCGTGGAACAGGATCCTCGCGGGCAAGTCCGGCCCGAGCGTCCCCTCCCGATGACAGCAAAGACCGAGAGAGTCTCCCCGAACGTCACGCTTGCGGTCCTGGCGCTCGGATCGCTCTCCTACGCCGTGCTCAGCGGCGCTGTGATCCCCGCGCTGCCGACGTTCCAGCACGACCTGCACACCTCGGAGACCGGTGTGACGTGGATCCTGACGGCTTACCTGCTGGCCGCGTCGGTCGGAACCTCGATCCTGGGACGCCTCGGCGACATGTACGGCAAGGAGCGGGTCCTGCTGTGGACGCTCGTGATCCTTGGTGTCGGCACGCTGCTCTCGGCGGTCGCCAACTCGCTCGCGCTCGTGGTCGTCGGCCGGGCCCTCCAGGGCGCCGCCGGCGGTATCTTCCCGCTCGCCTTCGGCATCGTCCGCGACGAGTTCCCGCGCGAGAAGCTCGCCGGCAGCATCGGGCTGCTCTCCGCCATCCTCGGCGTCGGCGGGGGCGCCGGCATCGTCGGCGGCGGCATCATCGTCGAGCATCTCAGCTGGCACTGGCTTTTCTGGATCCCGCTGGTGGTGATCGTCGTCGCGGCGGTCTTCACCTGGCGCTTCGTCCCGGAGTCCCCGATTCGAGTCCCGGGCAAGGTGAACTGGCGCGCGGCGTTCCTCATGAGCGTTGGTATCTCCGCCGCGCTGCTCGCCGTCAGCGAGACCACGACCTGGGGGTGGGGGTCACCTAAGACGATCGGACTACTCGGCGGCGGACTGCTCGTATGCGGATTGTGGGTCGCGGTCGAGGCGCGCAGTTCCAGCCCGCTGGTCGATATGAAGATGATGCGGGTCCGCGGGGTCTGGACGACGAACACCGCCGCATTCCTGATCGGCGCCGGCTTGTACTCGGCTTTCATCCTCATTCCCCAGTTCGCGCAGCTGTCTCGCAGCACCGGCTTCGGCTTCGGTTCCTCGGTTGTCGTCGCCGGCCTGTACCTCCTGCCGATGTCCACGACGATGATGCTGATGAGCCTGATGGCGGGTCCCACGGCTGCGCGCTATGGGTCGCGCGCAGCGTTGATCGTCGGCACCGCGATCACCGCGGCCGCGTTCATCGTCCTCGTCCTCGCGCACTCGCATCCGATCTACCTCCTGCTCAGCTCAGGGTTGATCGGGATCGGCGTCGGCCTGGCATTCGCCGCGCTCGGCAACCTCATCGTCGGTGCCGTTCCCCCGCACCAGACCGGCGTCGCCTCGGGCATGAACACGGTCATGCGGACGCTCGGTGGCGCAATCGGCGCGCAGATCGCCGCGACGTTCATCGCGGGTCACACGGCTCACGGGCTACCAACGGTTACCGGCTTCGATGAGTCCTTCGTCCTCGCCACGGCCTTCCTGCTCGCCGGGATCCTGGCTGCGGTTGCCGTCCCCCGCGGCGGCCGGGCGAGCCAAGCAACGTCCACCGACACGCGCGGCCAGGCCGGTCTTAAGACGGTCGGCGGCGGCGCGGACGCTGCCTGAGGCGGGTCGTGCGGCACGAGCCGCGGGCTTCGTGACAGCGGCGCGGGAGCGACGATCTGTGACAATGCGCGGCGGCGGATTACAACGCCCGGCGCCCCGCTGGCCGCGCTGGGCGCTTCGGTGACTGCCGCACGCGCCCGTTCGGCGCCTCCCGCTTGACACAGCCGCCGCGGTTTGACTATGCTCGCCGACGAGGGCATGGGAACGGTTCCAAAACGGGCTTCGGCCCGTGCCTAAACGGGCTTCGGCCTGGGACTAGGGAGGAAGATATGAGGGAAGTACAGCCAAGCCGTCGGCGGGCGCGCAGGTTCGCCAGCCTCGGTGCAGCAGTGGCACTGGTGGCCGTCGCGGCCGCGACGCTGTTTTCAGCGGGTGCGAGCGCCAGCAAGGTGGCAAAGACAGCCGCCAGCAAGCCCTACACGTTCGTGCTGAGCAACAACTTTCTCGGCAACGACTGGCGGCCGCAGGTCGAGCGTCTCGCGACGCTCACGGCAAATATCGCGCCGTTCAAGGGCAATGTCAGCATGAAGATCGTCAACTCGGCGAACACCAATCAGGCGCAGATCTCCGATCTGAACAACATCATCCAGACCAAGCCTGATGTGATCCTGCTGATCCCGGGTTCGACGACGGCTCTGAACCCGACGATCCAGCGCGCCTGCAACGACGGGATTCTCGTCTTCACGCTTTCGGCGCCGGTGGCGCTCCCGTGTGTGTACAACCTGAACGAGAGCTTCTATGACGGCAACGAGGTCATGGGACAGTGGATGGCGAAGGTGCTTGGCGGCAAGGGAAGCGTCTTCATCGATCAGGGCATCGCGGGCGTCAACGTTTCGGGCTCGATCGAGGACGGGTTCCTCGCCGGCCTGAAGAAGTACGGCCCGAACATCAAGGTCGCCGGCACCTACGTGGGCAACTACGCGGCCGGCCCCGAGCAGACCGGAATCTCGAACCTGCTCGCCTCTCACCCCAACGTGAGCGGCATCATGACGGAGGGTTACTGCACGCCGGTGTTCAACGCACTCAAGGCGGCCGGCAAGTCTGCCGTTCCCGCCGTGTGCTACGGCTACAACGGCGAGATGCAGGCATGTGCAACGGGTGGTCACGAGTGCGCCGTTCTGACCAACACGCCGGCTGAGGTTCAGCTTGCGATGCAGATCGCGCTCAAGATCCTCAATGGCGGCAAGCCGCCGAAGCACGGCAACACGATCATTCCTTACCCGATGTACCTGTACGTGACGGCGAAGCCAGCGGTGAAACTAGATACCGCAGGGTTGCCAATCACCGCAGTCGAGACTCTGAAGACTGGCGTTAACTTCTTCCCGAGCCTCGCAGCTGGCCTGTCGCTGCCTTACACGCTCCCGGCATACGCCAGCGCCATCACACCGCAGCAAGCCGCCGGGTCCTAGATCCGGTCGGTTCCGGCAACCAGTGCTCAGCCGGCGGGCCTCCGCTCTCCTCCGAAGGAGGCCCGCCGGTGGTTGTCGCAGTGACAGCGGAGCGGGCGCCGCGCGAGGGAGCGCGTGGCGCCGCTCCGTGAAGTTCCCAACGGCCGCGGAGGCTTCCGTGCGGTCGAGCCCGCGAGCATGATGCCCACCATGAGCCCCAAGCGAAACAAAAAGCAGCTATCCGCACCGACGACGGTGCAGGGAGACGCTCAATGACCGCCACTTCGCTCGAGATCTCAGGGCTACGAAAGTCATTCGGCGGGGTGGAGGCGCTCCGGGGGGCGAATCTGACCGCTCTGGGCGGCGAGACTCACGCCCTGATCGGCGAGAACGGCGCCGGCAAGAGCACGCTTGTGAAGGTGCTCTCAGGCGCGGTCAGGCCCGACAGCGGCGAGATCTCACTGGGCGGGCAGCGGCTCGCGGCTTTCTCTCCGCTCGCGGCGCGCGAAGCCGGCATCGCCACGGCGTTCCAGGAGCTCAGTCTGATCCCCGACCTCACGGTCGCCAGCAATCTGCTCTACGGGATCGAGCCAAAGGTGCGCGCTGGGCGCATCGACCGTCGCGCGCTACGCCAGCAGGCCACGACGCTGCTCGAGGCCCTCGGCGCCGATGGGATCGATGCCGGACGCCCCGTGCGCGAGCTCAGCCTCGGGCAGCGCCAGATCCTCGAGGTCTGCAAGGCGCTGACGCGCGAGCCCTCGGTGCTGATCCTTGACGAGCCGACCTCCGCGCTGCTACCCGAACAGGTGCAATGGCTGTTCGGCAAGGTGCGCGCGTTCGCGGCGGCCGGCGGCATCGCGCTATTCATCTCGCATCGGCTCGAGGAGATCGAGAGCCTTAGCGACCGCGTCACGGTCCTGCGCGGCGGCGTTGACGTTGGCAGCGGGCCGATCGCCGAGATGGCCGAGGCGCGACTCGTTGAGCTGATGCTGGGCCGGCCCGTCGACAGAGTGTTCCCGGAGTCGCCGACCGAGCCTGCGTCGGAGGAGGTCGTCTGTGAGATCACCGACCTGTCCGCACCGCCTCGCCTGCGGGGCGTCTCGATGAGCATCCGCCGCGGCGAGATCGTCGGCGTCGGCGGCCTCCAGGGCCAGGGACAACTCGCGCTTTTCCTCTCGCTGTTCGGTGCCATCCGCTCGAGCGGCAAGGTCGTGATGTTGGGGAAGACGGTTCGCCTGCGGCACCCGCGAGCCGCGCTCGACGCCGGCATCGCGCTGATTCCGGAGGATCGCGCGAGCGAGGGCCTGTGCATGACGCTGAGCGTGCGCGACAACATCTCCGTCGGCAGCCTGGCGCGGATCTCGGACTGGGGCTTTGTGAACCGCGCGAAGGAGCGCAAGCTGATCGCGTTCGCGGTCGCGCAGCTGAACGTGGTGATGAGGAACCTTCGCCAGGAGGTGGCGGCGCTTTCGGGCGGCAACCAGCAGAAGGTGATCCTTGGCCGCGTGCTCGCCCAGCGCCCGTCGCTGCTTCTCATGTACGACGCAACAAGAGGCGTCGACGTCGGGACGAAGGCGGAGATCTACCGGCTGATGCGCGAGCAGTGCGAGAGCGGGACGTCGATCCTCTTCTACTCGACCGACGTGGCCGAGCTCGTGAACATGGCCGACCGCGTTGTCGTCCTGCACGACGGGCAGATCCGCGCGCACCTTGACGGCGCCGAGATCACCGAGAGCCGAATCGTCGCCGAGTCGGTCGGTGGCGGCGCGAGCAGGCACGTCAGTTGAGCGTCTCGCCCGGAGCGCTGACCCCACGCGGGCTGATGGGCCGCCGGCCGCGCCTGCGCGTCGGCGTCGGCGACCTGCCGCTGCTGATGGCCTACGTGTACGTCGCCGCGATGACCCTGGTGGTGCTGATCGTCTCACCGGCGCTGATCGACGGCCCCGGCGCGATCGGTGCGAACTTCTCGCTGGTCGTGCCGCTGGCGCTGGTCTGCTTCGGGCAGACGCTGGTGATGCTCACGCGCGGCATCGACCTCTCGATCGGAGGCGTCATCAGCGTCGGCTCGGCGCTGCTCGCCACGCACCTGAACGCGAAGGGCTGGACTATCCTGCCCGAACTGCTCGCGATCGTCGTGCTCGGCGTGCTGATCGGCTGCGTGAACGGGCTCGTGATCGCCTACACCTCGATCCAGCCCTTCATCGTCACGCTGGCCACGTGGTCGATCTGGGATGGCGTGGCGTTTGGCGTCCTTCCGGTTGAGGGCGGCACGGTCTCCCAGTCGCTGATCAACGCCACCAACGGCGACATCCTCGGAATTCCAAAGTCGGTCTGGATCGTCTTTGTGCTGCTTTTGATCTGGCGCTGGGTGCGCTCGACGCGGTTCCTTGACGACCTCGTGGCGATCGGCAGCGACGAGAGCCGGGCGCGGCTGCTCGGAGTCCAGATCAGCAAGCGCAAGGTCCAGGCCTACGCGGCCTGCGGCCTGCTTGCCGCGCTGGCGTCGATCTGGGTGACGGCGCAGACGCAGTCGGGCTCTCCGGACGGCGGTGACCAGTTCATCCTCGCCTCCGTCGCGGCCGTTGTGATCGGCGGTACGAACATCTTTGGCGGCAAGGGGTCGGCGGCGAGCTCGATGATGGGCGCGATCGCGTTCCTGCTGATCCCGATCCTGGTCTTCGCCCTGAACCTCACGTCGTTTTGGGGCATCTTCTTCCAGGGCCTGATTCTGATCATTGCCGTCACCTTCAACTCGATAATTCAAACGAGGTCACAGCGGTGAGCGAGGGACTCCTCGACACCCTGCGCAAGCACCGGTCGATCGTGCTGGCGTTCGTTCTCGCCTTTGTGCTCTTCCTTGTGGGAACAGTCCAGGCGAGTGGCTTTGCCAGCTACGACCACATACGCACGGTCCTCATCACTGCGTCTTTCATCGGGCTCGTCGGCGTCGGTCAGACACTGTGCATGCTGACCGGAGGCATCGATCTGTCGATCCCCTCCAACCTTGCCGGCGCAGCCGTGTTGACCGCTTTTCTCGCCAATGGCAGCTCGGCGCCGCTGATCTGGATCATTCCGATGGTGATCGGCTTTGGCATGGTGATCGGGCTGATCAACGGTCTGGGCGTCGCCTACGCGGGTGTGCCGCCGATAATCATGACGCTCGGGATGAACAGCGCAATACAGGGGCTGCTGCTCATATATACAAATGGCGGCCTTGCCGCGTCGGCCCCGAGCAGTCTCGTCAATTTCGTCAACGGGGACACGCTCGGCCTCTCGACGATGCTGTTGATCTGGGTTGGCATCGCGGCCCTCGCCACGGTGCTGCTCAGCCTGAGTGCGTTCGGGCGCAAGCTGTACGCCGTCGGCACGAACCCTGCTGCCGCGCGACTCGCTGGCGTGAACGTCAAGCGCGTGCTCGTTGTCCCATATGTCGTATCGGGAGCGGGCGCCGCGGTGACGGGGGTGCTGCTGCTCGGTTACCTGGGCCAAGCCTTCATCACGATGGGTGACGTTTACCTTTTCTCCTCCGCTGTCGCCGTGGCTGTCGGCGGCGCTTCGATCCTCGGCGGCAAGGGCCATTACATCGGCACAGTGGCCGGCGCGATCATCCTCACGCTGATCACGGCGAACCTGAATCTGATCTCGCTCGGGGAGTCCGCGATCGACATCGCCTACGGCGTCATCCTGCTCGTGACCGTGTACCTCGCGACGCTTCGATTGCGCAGGAGGTAGGCGATGGCACACACTCCCATGCTCGTGCGCGCAGCTGCGCGGAGTGGCCGTGACGGAGGCATGACGTGGGCGCGCTGAGCGAAAAGGTCTGTGTGCTGATCGGCGGCGGCGGTGGGATCGGTGCCGCGACAGCGCTCGCCTATGCGCGCGAGGGAGCCTCCGTGGTCGTCGGCGACCTCAATGCCGAACTCGCGCAGGCAGCAGCCGAGCGGGTGCGCGAAGGCGGCGGCGAAGCGTGGGGTTCGAAGATCGACGCGCTGGCGGAGGGCCAACTCGACGAGCTGATCGCCATGGTGGTCGAGCGCCACGGACGTCTGGACGTGTTTCACAACCTGACGAGCACCACCGTTCTTGCGCCCTCGGTTGAGTTGTCGCTGGCGGACTTCAGGAAGGTGTTCGAGGCGACCGTGCTCGGGCAGTTCGCGGGCGCACAGGCGGCCGCGCGGGCGATGATCGCCGCGGGAACGGGCGGCTCGATCATCAACATGAGCTCGATCGGCGGCCATGGTGGCCTGCCGCGCCGCGCCGCCTACACCGCGAGCGCTGCAGCGATCGTCAACCTGACCAAGACGCTCGCCGTCGAGTGGGCACCGCAGCGGATCCGGGTGAACGCGATTGCCCCGGCCTGGATCCTGACCGACGCGCTGCGCGGCTACAACGATTCCTTCCCCGGCGTGCTCGATTTCGACGCGCTGAAGGAGCGCATTCCGCTCGGCCGCTTCGGCGAGGTCGAGGAGATCGCCGCAGTTGCGGTGTTCCTCGCCTCCGACGCGAGCAGCTTCGTGACCGGCACGACGATACTCGCCGACGGTGGCGTGACCGCCTACGTCGGGCCGGGCGGAAGGCCCAGTGAGCAGTGATCCAGCCAAGGAGAGTGACGCCGTGAAGATCTTCAACACAGAGATACCCAAGCGCGAACTGCTGCGCCGCGTCGGCAATCTCGCCCAGGTCGGAGGCGTGTCGCTGCTCTCGCACGAGCAGGGATACGCGCGCGGCAGCCGCTTCCTCGAGTTCCGGACCGGGAGCGGGTTTCGCTTCGGCGTGAACGTCGATCGCGGAATGGACCCGGGCTACGCCGAGTTCAACGGCGCGTCGCTCGCGTGGCTCGCGCCGAAGATCTTTCCCGCGCCGTCGTTTTGGGAGAACGACGACCACGCCTGGGTCCGCTTCATTCTCGGGGGCCTGTGCAACACCGCGGGGCTCGTGACGATCGGGAACCCCCAGACCGTGGACGTGTCGCATTTCAAGTTCCACTCGCGCCACGAGGATCGCTACGGCACCCACGACCGCGTTGCGATCCTGCCGGCGAGTCACTTCAACTTCGGCGAGCGCTGGGAGGACGAGCGCTGCGTGCTGTGGGCCGAGGGCACCGTACGCCAGGAGATCGTCTACGGCGAGAACCTGCTGCTCACGCGCCGCTATGAGGCCGAGGTCGGCGGGAGCACGTTCACGATCCGCGACGTCGTCCGCAACGACGGGTTTTACCCGACGCCGCACCAGCTGCTCTACCACTTCAACATTGGCTACCCCGTCGTCGACGAGGGAGCGGAGCTCTTGGCGTCGGTCACGGCCGAGGTGGCCGGGTCGATCTTCGATGAGGAGCAGGGCGCGAGCGAGCGCTATCGGCATTTCAGCGGACCCGAGGAGAAGTTCTTCGCGGAGGGCTTCGAGCTGCCGATGGCGAGCGGGGCCGATGGCTGGGTTTCCGCAGCGGTCGTCAATCGCGCCTTCAAGGGCATCGACGGCGGCCTGGGTGTGTCGCTGCGCTACAACCCCGAGACGCTGCCGGTGTATCTGGAGTGGCGGATGATGGGCGAGGGCCTCTACGCGGTCGGGATGGAGCCCTCCACCAACGGCTTCCAGACCATTCCCGAACTGATCGAGGCCGGCTATCCGATCATGATGGAGCCGGGCGAGGAGCGGGTCTACGAGCTCGAGTTCGGCGTGCTCGCCGGCGGTGAGGCAATCGACGCGTTCGCCGCGTCGCTGCCCGCCGTGACTCCGAGGGGGCTCTGATGGCGGAGATCGTGATCCAGGCTGTCGGTGTGGGCATGGAGGAAGCGCTGATCGTCAGCTGGCTGAAGCAGCCCGGCGACGCCGTCGCCGTCGACGACCCGGTCGCCGAAATCGAAACCGACAAGGCCACGATGGATGTCGTCAGCCCGTTCGCGGGAACGCTCGGGCCGCACCTGGTGGGGGCCGGAGACATCGTCGCGGTGGGCACGGCGATCGTGGCGGTCCTCGACGGCAGCGAACCGGCGGCGGCCGAGCCGGCGCCGGACGCGCCTGAGCGCTCGGTGGGCAAGAGCGAAACACCAGAGGCCGCGCAGGGACCCGCCGGCGAGATCGCACCGGCCGATGGTGCTCCGGCGCCGCACCGGCTGAGCCCGCGTGCTCGCCGCCTTGCCGCGGCGGCCGCCGGCCCGCAGGCGGCCGGCACGACCGCGACCGCGGCCGCGGCCGCGGTGCCGGCGGGCGACGGGCGCTTCCGCCAGCTGATCGCCACGAAGGTCGCCGAGTCATGGCGGGAGATCCCGCACTTCACCGTTTCGCGCGAGGTCAACGCAGCGGCGTTGGCGAAGCGCCTGGAGATCCTGCGCGCCGAGGGCGGCGAGCCGGTACCGACGCTCACCGACCTGCTGCTCGTCGCGCTCGCGCGTGCGCTGCACGATGGCGGCGATGGCGGCGATGGCGCGCAGGTCGATGTCGGACTCGCGGTCGCCACCGTCCACGGTGTCGTGATCCCGGTCGTCCGCGACGTGCTCGGTCAGGATCCGGCGCAGCTGGCGCGCTCGCGCCAAGACGCAATCGAGCGGGCGCGAGCCGGGAAGCTGGGCAAGGACGACCTGAGCGCCACGCCGTCGTCGACGCTCTCCAACCTCGGGTCCTTCGGCGTCGACCGTTTCACCGGGATCGTCGCCACGGGGCAGACGAGCCTGCTCACCGTCGGGCGAGTCCTGCCGCGACCCGTCGCCGGCGACGACGGCGAGATCAGCGTGCAGAGAATGTTCGACGCAACTCTGAATGCCGACCACAGGGTCGTCGACGGGGCGCAGGCCGCACGCCTGCTCGTCGCGTTCGCGACAGCAGCCGAGACGATGGCCTCGGACCACTGAGAGAGGAAGCCAAGTGATGGAAGACAACGGAACCGTTGCAACCGCGCCCCAGGAGCCGCTCGTGATCGCGCTCGACGGGGTGCCCCTCGACGATCTCGGTGAATGGCTGCAGACGATGCTCGTGATCCGCGAATTCGAGGAGTCGCTCGAAGCGCTGACGGCGAACGGCAAGATTCCCGGCTCGGTGCATCAGGCGTCGGGCCAGGAGGCCGTCGCGGTTGGCGTCATCCGCGCGCTGCAGGCGGGCGACATCGTCGCGAGTCCGCATCGGCCGCACCACCATGCGCTGGCGAAGGGGATGACGGCTAACGTCGCCATGGCCGAGCTGTGGGGCCGCGCGACCGGCTGCGCCGGCGGCCGTGGCGGGACGATGCACCTCAACGACTTCTCGCTCGGCTACTTCGGCTCCAACGGCATCGTCGGGGCGTCGCTCGGCATCGCCATGGGCGCCGCGCTCGCAGCCAAACTGCGCAACTCCGGCCAGGTCTGCGTCGGGTTCTTCGGCGAGGGCGGGGCGAACACGGGCAGAACCTGGGAGGCCGTGAACTTCGCGGCGAGCCAGAAGCTGCCGCTGATCGCGATCTGCGAGAACAACCAGTACGCGGTCGAGACCTACATCGGACGCGCGCTGACAGGACCATCGATCGCGGAGCGGGCGTCCGGCTTCGGGCTGCCCGCGGTCCAGATCGACGGCCAGGACGTCTGCGCGGTCTACCGCGCGACCGTCGAGGCGCGCGAGCGCGCGGCGAGCGGCGGCGGCCCGTCGTTCATCGAAGCGGTCACCTACCGCTACCACGGCCACAACACCGGCGAGGTCGCGGGCTACCGCACCGACGAGGAGGTCGAGGAGTGGCGGCGCACGCGGGACCCAATCGACGGCTTGCTCCGCGCGCTCGAGGCCGCCGGCCGGCTCGACGCCGATCGCTACGACGCGATGCTCGAAAGCGCACGCACGGTCGTCGCGGATGCGATCGAGTTCGCCGAGAACTCGCCGCTGCCCGATCCGGCAACGGCGAGCGACGGCGTGATCAGTCTTCCCTTCGACCCGAGAGGCCCGAAATGAGCGAGCTCGTCACCGTCGGCCAAGCGTTTCAGCAGGGCCTGACCGAGGAGATGGAACGTGACGAAACGGTCTTCGTGCTCGGCACCGATCTCTTCATCCGCGGCGGGCACTTCGCCCAGGTCAAGGGCGTCGGCCCCCATTTCGGGCACGAACGCGTGATCGACGCGCCGATCTCCGAGGCGGCGATGGTTGCCGCCGGAGTCGGCGCGGCGATGAACGGCATGCGCCCGGTGATCGACCTCAACTTCATCGACTTCACCTTCGGCGCGATGGACGAGATCGCCAACCAGGCGGCGAAGGCGCGCTACCTCTGGGGCAAACCGGTGCCGCTGCTGCTCCGGGCCTCCTCCGGTGTCTCGCTGTTCGCCGCCCAGCACAACAACAGCCTCGAGGCGTGGTTCATGCACATGCCGGGGCTGGTCGTCGTGATGCCGTCCAACTCCCACGACACCAAGGGGCTGCTGAAGTCGGCGCTGAGGGGGGACGACCCCGTCCTCTTCTTCATGCACAAGCGCCTGACCGGCTCCCGCGGCGAGGTCGGCGGGCCCGAGGATCTCGTGCCGATCGGCAAGGCGGCGGTGCTGCGCAAGGGAGCCGACGTGACGCTGATCTCGGCCGGCATCGTGGTCAACAAGATCGTCAAGGCCGCGGAACTGCTTGCGAGCGAGGGGATCGAAGCCGAGGTGATCGATCTGCGCACGATCTTCCCGCTGGACACCGACACGATCGCCGAGTCGGTCCGCAAGACCGGTCGCGCGATCGTCGTCAGCGAGGAGCCGCCGTACGCGAGCGTCGCCTCCGAGATCGCCGCCTCGCTTCAGGAGAGCGTCTTTGAGTATCTCGATGCGCCCGTCCAGCGCCTGACCGCCGCGCACACCCCGATCGGGCACGCACCCAATCTGATGGAGGCGGTGATTCCGCAGGTGGAACACGTCGTCGCATCGGTGCGCGACTCGATTGAGCGCTGGCCTTCGAGCGAGCGTTAGAACCACGCCCGCCCGCGTGGGAGGCAGCGAAGCGCGGGCGCCCGCGCGACGCGCCCGCTGTCAGACCGTCGCCAGGCCCAGCGCGCTCAGCGCGGCGTTCTCGCGCTCATAGCTGCGCAGCGGCGGCTTCGCCGCGAGCGTCTCCCACCATGCCGCGTACTCCTCGATCATCCGCAGGTTCGGCGTGCTCATCGTGACGCCAAGCTCGCGTGTCAGCTTCGAACCGTCGAGCACGTAGTGCTCCGGCGGATATGGGAAGACGATATTGCCAAGGTCCACCGTCGGCGCCGCGACGCCAAGCTCGGCCTCGTCGACCGCCACGAGCTCCGCGTCGACGCCGAGTACCTCCGCGCACATCTCCACCCAGCCGCGGTTGGTGATCGGCTTGGCGTAGGTGCAGTTGTATGCCTGTCCGCCGGCGCTGTCGGGGCGTTCGAGCGTCGCAAGGATCGCACGGGCGACATCCTCGGCGTACACGAACTGGTTCAGCGCCGTGCCGCCGTCGGGCAGAAGGATCGGCCGCCCGGCTGCCAGACGTCCGAACACGAACGACTCGCGGTCGGCGAAGTTGCCAGGGCCGAGGATGAACGGGAAGCGGAAGGCGGTGACGGCGAAGTCCCCGTCGGCCTGCGCGTCCCAGAGGATCCGCTCCGAGGCGACCTTCTCGTGACCGTACTGACCCCAGATCGGGCTCGGTCCAAACGGCGTCGCCTCGGACCAGGGGAGCTCCGCCGAGGGGCGGTACACCGCTCCGCTCGAGATGAACACGTAATGCGACACGCGTCCGCGAAGGGTCTCGGCAGCCGCGCGCGTCCACTCGGAGAAGTACGCCGACATGTCGACGACCGCGTCAAAGCGCTGGTCGCCGAGCGCGGCCAGCCCGTCGGGGGCCGATCGGTCGCCGCTCACGCTCACCGCTCCCGCGACCCCCTCACCGGTCACACCGCGGTGAAGCAGCGTCACCTGCGCGCCGCGCTCGAGCAGCTGCGCCGCGACGTGGCGCCCGACAAAGCGCGTGCCACCAAGAATCAACACCTTCATTGCGGATCTCCTTCGGGTTGCGAATGCAGCTGAGCGGTGCGACTTCGGGTCACAGATACCCGGCGCCTAATCCTTTGTGCCGCCGGCATTCATGGCGAGATTGCCGCCGTCGACGGGCAGGAGCACCCCGGTCACCATCGCGGCGGCGTCTGAGACGAGGAAGATCACGGGTCCCACCATCTCGTGCGGCTCACCGAGCCGGTTCAGCGGGATGCCGGAGAGGAACTTGTCGCGAATGTGCCCGAGCTCCGGATTGTCGAGACGGTGGCGCAGGCCGGGCGTCAGGAACTGGCACGGCTGGATCGCGTTCACGCGGATGCCGTGCTTGGCCCACTCGATCGCCAGCTCCTTCGTCATCATCGCGATGCCACCCTTGGCGATGCTGTAGGGGAAGGAGCCGCGCCCCGTCGCCGATGTGCCGCAGATCGAGCACATGTTCATGATCGCGCCGCCCTGGCCCCGCGCGATCATGCGCCTGCCGGCCTCGCGGCAGCAGAGGAAGTAGCTCGTGACGTTGACCCCGAAGGCCTCGTTCCAGGCGTCGAGCGTCAGATCCTCGGGCGCCGCGAAGAGCGGCGTGTAGGCGAGGTTGACAAGGATGTCCACCTGACCGAACGCCTCGTCGACCTCGGCGAACGCCGCGGCGACCGCGGCCTCGTCGGCGGCGTCGCGCTCGAGCACGAGTGCACGGCGGCCCTGCTCGCGCACGCCGGCGGCGGAAGCCTCGAGCGTCTCGCGGTTTACGTCGATCAACGCCACGTCGGCGCCGTGCGCTGCGAGGCCGGCGCAGATCGCCGTGCCCAGGCCGCCGCCGGCCCCGGTCACGACCGCGACGCGTCCGCTGACGTCGAAGATGTCGCTCAACTCCGCGCCCTCGCGGCGAGCTCGCGCGCGTTGACGACAGTCGGCACCGGCTCTCCCGCCAGCGCCGCGCAGCAGCGCTCCGCCAGGAGCCGGCGCAGGCGCACGAGCGCCACCTCGGAGTACCAGGCCGAGTGGTTGGTCAGCAGCAGGTTGGGGGCGCCCAGCAGCGGATCGTCCGCTGCTGGCGGCTCCTGGGGCAGCACGTCCAGAGCAGCGCCCGCGATCGTGCCGTCGCGCAGCGCGTCGGTCAGCGCCGCCGTGTCCACCAGCCCGCCGCGCGAGACGTTGACGAGCAGGGCCTGCGCCCGCATCGATTCCAGACGCTGCGCATTGACCAGTTCGCGGGTCTGCGGCGTCAGCGGGCAGTGAAGCGTCACGACGTCCGCCTCCTCGAAAACCTGATCGAGCGTCACGGCCTCGACGCCGGCCGGGGGATCCTGCACAGGGTCGAAGCTGATCACCCGGCCGAAGAACGGCCCGAGCAGGCGAACCACCTCGCCGCCGATCCGCCCGATGCCGACGAGCCCGAGCGTGGCGCCCGACAGCGGCTGGACCGGCCGCAGTGCCTTCCAGTCCCCCCAGCGACCGGTGTCGATCAGCTCCCGCGAGAGCGCGAGCTTGCGCCAGCCCGCGAGCACGAGCGCCGCAGCGTGGGTCGCGACCTCCTCGATGCAGTAGTCGGGCACGTTGATCACGGCGATCCCCTGGTTGGTCGCCGCATCGAGGTCGACGTTGTCGACACCCACCCCGTAGCGCCCGATCACGCGCCAGCCCGGACATTGCTCGATGATCTCGGCGCCGATCTGGCCGTACTGGACGAGCACGCCGTCCGCGGTCCCAGCCGCCTCGACCACCGCCTGGCCGCTCACCCCACCGGCGTCGTGCACGCTGACTCCCCAGCGGGCGGCCGCCTCGGATTCGACACCGACCTCGCCAAATGAGGCATCGAGTACCACGAGCCGGCCGCTCACGAGCGTCCCTCGGCGAGGTAGTCGTGCAGCACGCGTCCCGCGACCAGCGTGAAGTCCGCTCGCCAGAAGAAGCCGTCGAGCGGCTCGATCACGGGCAGCCGCCAGACCGGCGCCTGGGCGTTGGGGCGAAGCTCAACCGTGCACGGCCCGCTCCAGCACTCATGGATACGCACGTCGCTCAGTCGCCGCGCCGTCAGCTGCCGGATCGCCGGCGTGCCGTCGATGTGGGGGATCAGCTTGTAGTTGATGTTCTCGGTGAAGTCGAAATGGCTGCGCATCTGCGCTGCGTCGACGGCGCGCTGCTTGTAGGGCAGCGTCGCTGTGAGGATCGTGATCCCGTTTCGCTCGACCTCGGCGACGATCAGATCGCCGCGCGTTTCGAGCGCGAGGCGGGCGAGCTTCTTTGGCTGCCCGTGGACCTCGCGCCCGTGCGCCACGCCCACATCCGAGTCCAGGTACAGGCCGCTCGAGTAGCCGCCCTCGACGATCTCGTCACCTCGCACCAGCCGCGCGCCGAACATCACGTTGCATTCGTGTGCTGCGCCGACGAAGTCGGTGTCTGGCATCAGGTAGATGTGGGCGAGGACGACATCGCCGATCGGCTCAAGCGGCGGCGGCAGCAGGCGGGCGATTGCCTGCGGATCGGTCCGCCACGCCGCGGTCAGGATCGACACGTTGCGAAAGGCGATCGGGAACGGCGGCACGAGCGGCGCATCCCACGGGAACGAGAAGGGGCCGTCCGCCGATCCGGCGTCCGCCAGCCGGCGCTCGTGACCGGGCGCTCCGCGCCATTCAGCCGACACCGGCGTACCTCGCGACCGCGTCCCAGTCCCAGTCGAGGCCGAGTCCCGGCCGATTCGGGACGAGCGCACTGCCGGCGCACACCTCGAGCGGGGTAGTGAGCAGATCGTCCAAGCCGTCGAGGCCCGAGTTGGGGGGCATGTACTCGAGGCCGGCGGGGTGGAGGTTCGCGATCGCGGCGCCGAAGTGCACGTGGATGTTGGCGTGCACGTGCGTGGAGACCTCGAGGCCCTGGGCCGAAGCCAGCGCCGCGCTCGCCATGAACTCGCGGACACCGCCGACGACCGTCGCGTCGCAGCGCACGACATCGACGGCGCCGGATGCGATCAGCTCGCGAAAGGCGCGGTGACCGGCTAGATTCTCGCCCAGGCCGATCAGCATGCCGGAGCGCCGGCGCAGGTCGGCCACGAGTGGAGCGAGCGTCTCCGAGAAGGGATCCTCGACGTAGGAGAGGTCGAATCGCTCAAGCAGCGCAAGCCGCCGCAGTGCGTCCTCGATACTCGTGAACGAGCGAAACGCGTCGACGGCGATCGTGCAGTCCTGGCCGACGACCTCGCGCACCGCGGCGATCCGCCGCGCGTCGGTGGCGGCGTCGTCGGCGCCGATCGTCAGCTTCACGGCGCGGCAGCCGAGCGCCATGAAGCCGGCCATCTCCTCCTGCAGGCCGCCGAGCTCATCGACGCCCTCGAGCTTGTAGCCGCCCACGCCGCAGACCGGGACCTCGCCGCGAACACGGCCGAGCAGGTCCGCGAGCGGCGCGTTCAGGCGCTTCCCGAGCAAATCCCAGAGCGCGAGGTCAACGGCGCTGGCCGCGACGGCGAACAGTCCTCGCTCCGCGTAGGGCCAGTAGGCGCCGGCCAGCTGCGCGCGCAGCAGCTCGGGCATCGCGGGGTCGGCATCGAGCAGCAGGGGCGCGAGCGCGCTCTCGACGATCGCGGCGACCGGCAGGCCGCGCGCGAAAGCGTATGCCGCTCCTTCCAGCCCGCTGCGCGTCCTGATCCGAATGACGGCATAGGTTCGTCGCGTCACGGTCGCATGCCCGACGATCAGCGGGCGCGGCAACGGAACCGAGCAGTCAAAGCAGCTGACCTCCCGGATCGGATCCGCCTCGAGATCCACGGCGGCTGCCAAGACGCTCATCAGGCGCTCACGGAGTGGGCCTCGGAGCCGCCGTTGAGGCTCGCAGTTGCAGGCTGGTCGGCACGACCTTGACGCGCGGCGCGAGTTCGGGGTTGGCCAGCCGCGATGTGACCATGCGGCTGGCGAAGCGCGCCATGTCGTCGATCTGGCGTGAGATCACGGTGAGCTGGGGCTTCTTGACCGAGGCCAGCTCGCTTTCGTCCATCGCGACGATCGAAACGTCCTCGGGGACGGAGATTCCCTGGTGGTCGAGGTACTCGAGCACCCCGGCGGTCACCGTGTTGGGGACGCAGCAGAGGATCGCCGTGGCTCCCGTCGAGAGCATGCGCTCGGCGATCTCGGCGCCGTAGCGGCGATCCATACGGTTGTAGGGCACCGTCATCTCGGCCACCGCCGCGAGACCGAGCCGCGCGACGAACGCCTCGAAGGCGGCGACCGCCTGGCGGCCCGGGCGAACATCCGTGCTGAGCGTGGCCATGCCGACCGAGCGGTGGCCCAGGCCGGCGAGGTGCTCGAGGGCCTTGCGGATCCCGCCTCGCTGATCGGTCAGGACCACGTCCGCAGTGGTTCCCGCGATCTCGCGATCGAGCAGCACGATCGGGCTGGTGACGGCGGCGAGCAACTGCGCCAGCTCCGCGTCGCGGTCGTTGACGAGTGAGACGACGAGCGCGTCGACGCGGCGGTCGCGCAGGGACTCGAGTCCGAGCCGCTCGCCGGCCCGATCCCATCCGGAGCTGACGATCACGAGCCCGACGCTCTCGTGGCGCAGGTCCTCCTCCAGCACTTCGGCGATCCGGCTGAAGACGTCGTTGCTGATCGCCGGCACGAGCAGGCCGACCAGGAAGCTCCTCGTGGTGCGCAGCCCACGCGCGGCGGCGTTGGCGCGAAAGTCAAGACGCGAGACGGTTTCGAGCACGCGCTCCCTGGTCTCGGTTGCGACGTGGGGCGAGCCGTTGAGGACGCGTGAGACGGTGGACTTCGAAACCTGCGCCTCGCGAGCGACGTCGAGGATCGTGATTGCGCGGTCCTCGCCGTTGGCCGTGCCGGTCGCCGTCGTTGCCTGCACCATCGTGATCTCTCTCCTGCGCCCGCCTCAGGGCGCCCCATGGGAACGTTCCCTAGAATACGCTGATTCGCTCGCAGAGAGCAAGGCTCGCCCGCAGGACTGACACCGAGATCGCCATCAGCGCGCAACTTAGCGAACCCGGCGGGGAGCTCCTCTCCGCAGACACCGTCGCCGCGTACCTGACCGAGCGTGGCATCTTCGCGCCGGGCGCACGGATCGCTGCCCGCCAGCTCGAGGGTGGGGTCTCGAACGTGGTCCTCGCGGCCGAGTGCGGCGCGACGAGCGTGGTCGTGAAACAGGCGCTCCCGCGCCTTCGCGTGCCCGAGCTATGGCTGGCCAAGCGCGAGCGCGCGATCAGCGAGGCCGACGCCCTGGTCCTCGCTGCCACGATCACCCCCGGCGCGGTTCCGGCCGTGCTCGATCTCGACCGCGACAATTGCGTGCTGACGATCGCCGCAGCGCCGCGTGGCTGGAGCACATGGAAGAGCCGCCTGCTGGCCGGTGACGCCGAGCCGGCGATCGCCTCACGCCTGGGCTCCATCCTTGGATCCTGGCACCGCGCCACCTTCGCCGACGAGGGCGTGGCACGGCGGTTCGCCGACTACGAGGCGTTCGATCAGCTCCGGGTCGATCCCTTCTACCGCACGGTCGCGCACCGCCACCCAGAGCTGGCGGACGCGATCGACGCGGCGATGACTCGCATGGAAGAAACGCACGTCTGCCTGGTTCACGGCGACTATTCGCCCAAGAACGTGCTCGTCGGCGACGGCGTGTGGGTCATCGATTTCGAGGTTGCGCACTTCGGCGACCCGGCGTTCGACGTCGCCTACATGCTCAACCACCTGCTGCTGAAGCTCGTGCACGTGCCGCGGTCAAGCCCCGAGCTCGAGCTGAGCGCGAACTGCTTCTGGAACGCCTACCGCACGGCGGTCCCAGCCGAGCTGGCGCCCGAGCTCCCATATCTGCTCGGCCACGTCGGGGCTCTGATGGTCGCCCGCGTCGACGGCAAGTCGCCCGCCGAGTACCTCGCCCGTCCCGAGCAGGAGATCGCGCGCGAGGCCGGTTCGCGCCTGCTGCTCGAGCGCCCGCAAACGCTGCGCGCCGCGATCGAGACGGTCAGGCGGGCGCGGGTGTGACGCCGACGATCGCCGCCGTCGTCGCGCGCGAGATCCTCGATTCCGGCGGACGCCCGACGGTCGAGGTCGATCTCGCGCTGAGCGACGGCAGCCTCGCCCGCTCGAGTGTTCCCTCGGGCGCCTCGACCGGCCGCCACGAGGCCCACGAGCTGCGCGACAACGACCGCTCGCGTTTCAACGGCAACGGCGTTCTTGGCGCCGTCGCCAACATCCGCGACACGATCGCGCCTGCGGTCGTGGGCCAAAGCCCGTTCGACCAGGCGCAGCTCGACGGCCTGCTCATCGAGCTTGACGGGAGCGAGGACCGCTCGCGCCTGGGCGCGAACGCGCTGCTCGCCGTGTCGACCGCCGTGGCCCGCGCTGCAGCCGCGTCGCGCGGACTCCCGCTCTGGCAGCAACTCGGCGGCGGCACCCTGCTGCCGCTGCCGATGGTGAACATCATCAGCGGCGGCCTGCACGCGGAGGGCGGCCTCGCGTTCCAGGACTTCCTTGTCGTGCCGCTCGGCGCGAGCTCGTTTCAAGAGGCGCTCGAGTGGTGCTCCGCGGTGCGCACGGCCACCGGCGAGCTGCTGGCGGCCCGCGGCCTTCCGACCCTGAAGGCGGCCGAGGGCGGATTCGGTCCCCGGCTCGCCGATCCGCGGGCCGCGCTTGACCTGCTGACACAGGCCGTGGCGCGTGCCGGCCGATCGCTCGGCGACGAGATCGCCTTCGCGATCGACGTCGCCGCCACGCACTTCCACGACGGCGCCGCCTACCGACTGCCCGAGGAATCCGGCAAGCTCGACGCCGCCGCTCTCGTCGAGCGCCTCGCAGCGCTCGCCGAGCAATATCCGATCGTTTCGATCGAGGACGGCCTCGCCGAGGACGACTGGGAGGGCTGGGCGCTTCTCACCCGGCGCCTCGGCGACGAGGTCCAGATCCTCGGCGACGACCTCTTCACGACCAACGCGGCCCGGCTTGCGCGCGGCATCAGTGACGCAGTCGCGAACTCTGTGCTCGTGAAGATGAACCAGATCGGGACACTGAGCGAGACGCTGGCCGTCATCGCGCAGGCGCGGGCGAGCGGCTACGCTGCGGTCGTGTCGGCACGCTCGGGCGAGACGAGCGATGATTTCATCGCGGACCTCGCCGTCGGCACCAACGCCGGGCAGATCAAGATCGGCTCGCTCGCACAATCGGAGCGACTCGCCAAGTACAACCAGCTTCTGCGGATCGAGGAGCAACTCGGATCCCGCGCCCGCTTCGCCGGCGCGGCCGCCCTGGCTGCGCGCCGGCCGGCCAAAACCGCCTGAGCCCCACCCGACACGTCACCCAACCCGAAGGCCACTGAGATGAACGATTTTCAAAGCGAATGGCAGGAGCGGTTCGGACGCAGCGAGCCCAAGGTGCTGTGCATCGGGCTCAACTACTCAGACCACGCGGGCGAATCGGGTGAGGCGCTCCCCAAGGCGCCGCTGATGTTCGCCAAGTTCGCCAACACGATCTGCTCAGACGGCGACGCGATCGTGCTGCCCGCGGGGATCGGGCATGTCGACGCCGAGGCAGAGCTCGCTGTCGTGATCGGCGAGGTCGCCCGCAACGTCTCCCACGACCACGCCTACGACGTCGTCGCCGGCTACCTCGCCGCCAACGACGTCAGCGCGCGCGACGCCCAATTCGGCGATGGCCAGTGGTTTCGCGGCAAGGGATACGACACCTTCTGCCCGCTCGGCCCGCGGTTCGTGCCGGCCTCAGAGCTCGGCGACCCGAGCGACCTGCGCGTCATCCAGCGGCTGAACGGTGAGGTTCTCCAGGACTCGCGAACGAG
>Ga0302320_10000291_pt1 | contig 116118 bp, 96 predicted proteins | sample Bog_T0_3_FD_202130 | JGI IMG/M metagenome (GOLD analysis project Ga0302320, IMG submission 202130) | Peat permafrost microbial communities from Stordalen Mire near Abisko, Sweden - Bog_T0_3 | ecosystem: Environmental > Terrestrial > Soil > Wetlands > Peat | place: Sweden: Abisko, Stordalen... | reverse complement strand
CCCGAGCGTGTCCTGGTCCAGCGCAAGGACCTCGTCGTTGGAAAGGAGGTTGAGCGTGAACGCATCGATATGCTCAAGGTCGCAGCCGATCAGGAGCGGGGCCGAAAGAAGGCACCAGAGGCTTATGTGGGTGTACTGCTCCGCCGGTGTAAGGTGCGTGTCATGGAGCTTGGGCCCCCAGCCGACGCGTCCCACCACCAGCATGTCGGGGTCGTTCCAGCCGCCAGGTCCGCCAAAGCGAACCCACGGGTCCTGGCTAAATCCGATCTGCGACACGGAGTTTTGCCACGGGCCGGGAGTCTCCCAGGTGTCCCAGATGTCGCCTGTCGTGCGCCATGCCTGGGCCCACTTGGAGAGTTCGGTCATGGCATAGATCGGGGCCGCGTTGGAGAGGCTCAGCAGGATGTCCCGGCCGGTCGCCCTCAGCGCGAGGGACATCTGGCGGGTGTGCTCGACGTCATTGGGGTTCCAGTCGTATTTGAGGTAATCGAAGCCCCAGTCCGCCCATTGGGCAGCGTCATTGGCGGCGAACTCGTACCGGCCGATGCGCTTGTTGGCGTCATAGTCCTTTATGTGCTGCCAGGAGCCATCGGCAGAGTCGCTGGAGCCGCCGGGGAAGCCCGCATAGGAGGTTATCCAGGGCGTCGAATAGATCCCGGCCTTTAGTCCCAGGGAGTGGATCTCGTCGCAGAGGGCCTTCATGTCCGGGAATTTCTCGTTGCCCAGGAGAGCGTGATGGGCCCCCCCGCGCAGTCCCTGCCAGGTGTCGTCTATGTTCACGTAGGTCCAGCCATGGTCGGCAAGGCCAGCCGCCACCAGGGCATGCGCGGAACGAAGGATCTTCTCTTGGTCGACGGAATCTGCCCAGCAGTTGTAGCTGTTCCAGCCGAGCGGCGGGGTGAGCGCGATCCTGTCGCCCACAACGATGCGGAACCGCCTGGACGCGGACCCCAGTGCGTTTGTTGCGTGAACGACAGCCGTGTAATCAGCGCGGTCGGCGAGCTTTCCGGTGATCCTACCGGTTGCCGCGTCAAGCACCAGTCCCGCGGGGAGGCCATCCGCCGCGTAGGCGATCGGGCGCACCCCGGTGACGGGAATCGTGTACAGGAACGGTGCACCGGGTCGCACCCCGAAGATTGCGGGGCCGTTAATCCTCGGCGAGGCGGGCGCCGCCGGCGTCAGGATATCTGGTGTATCGGCGGACCGCATCGTTACCGCCGGCAACAGGATCGTCGCGGCGAGAAGGGAGCAAAGGCGCAGGAGGGAGCGGGTGTGCATGGTTCTTGGGGGGGGTGATCGGGGTCTTTCCAGGCAGCGGCCTCGGGGCCACTCCACGGTTAGGTGTATCGAACGGTTTTGGCCACAGGGGAACGTCCGCGGGCTTTCACAAGGGTTGCCGCCCTATGGTCCCCTTGAGTCCCAGCAGGTGGGGGTCGCCCTTCACGGATTCCAGCTCGGCCTTTGCGCGGCGAAGGCTGTCCTGTATCCCGAGCTTCTTGGCGACCTCGGCGTAGCGCGGCTCGTCCAGGAACTGCTCAAGGGAGCCCACGTGCCGCTGCCATAGGTCCTCGTCGACCCGCTGCTTGGCCCGGAGGCGTTCGGCGTACCATGCGCTAGCGAGCAGCTGGTCGCGGCCAAAGAGGGCCCGGACCTCGGGGGACCCCAGGGCGTGCCCGTCAAAGTGCCCGTACACCATGATGTGCAGGAGCGCGCGCAACGGCGGGCACGCAAGGTCTATGCCGCCGTCCTTGAAGTAGCTCTCCGCCACCCGGCGGTGGGTCGCCACGATGTTGTCGACGCCGTCCGCGAAGATATCCTTGTCCTGGAGCTCCGGCCGGAGCATCTCGTCGCTAAAGACCGTGTGCGGGTGCGTGAACACCCTGCCGAAGTAGATGCGGACGAACCGCGAGGTGATCCGGTAGCCGAGGCGGCTTGCATGAACGGTGCGGCCTGCGTGCTCAAAGTCGGAGATGCGCTCAAGGCAGCCGTCGGCAATCAGGTTCTTTGCGTCCCGCTCGACGGCGGTCATGCGCGAGAGGACCTCGGGCACCAGCAGGCTGACGTCGTGGTCGATCCTTACCTTGGGGCCCAGGTAACCCGCGCAGGTCACGAGCACGTCGTGCTCGGTGAGGACAAGCGACACGAGGGCGGCGTTAAGGTCGATGATCGGAGGAAGCGCGTTGAACGGGCCCTTGGTGAGCGCCCCCTCGGAGCCCGCGCCCGTGGTCGACGGGGACTTCCCCGTCATGGAGCTGATGAACTCCATGAAGAGCTCGGGGAGCTCGAGGTAGTGGATCGGGTTGAAGACGCACAGGGGCCTGATGCTGCCCTCCGGGGGGTTGTTGCGCCTGCCAGGGACCACGAGGTTTACCGGCGTGAGGACCGGGTCTTTCGGCGAGAGCTTCCGCCTGAGCCTGAGGCAGAGCTGGGCCAGGAGGGCCCCCCGGGGATTGGAGACATCAGGGCGCGTCTGGAGGTAGCGCGGGTTCTTCGAGGGCTTCCCTCCCACCAGCCGCGGGTGGGCCGATGACACGAAAAAGCGCGGAAACCCCTCGTCTCCGGCATCAGCGGACTCCCGGATCAGCCGCCGCATCGGCTCGGTGAAGGCGGAGTAGCCGATCGCGTCCTCCATGAGGCTGCGCGCGTCGGCCGAGGTGAGCGGCTCGTAGTTGGAGATGAAGTTACCGGGAAGCGCCATGTCGGCCTCCGTCTGCCTGTCGTATCCCCGGTGGATCGCATCGTCGGGGCGCTGAAAGAGCCGGGCCTCGCAGTTCTCGACATACTTGAGCGAGGGCCCGCCGGGAGCACCGGGCACCACCACGGAGGCGGTGATGTCGTCCTCCATCTGGACCTTGGCCGCGGGGTGGAAATCGTGCCTGAGGCCGAAAACCCGCCACGAGCCGTCGGACTCGAAGCCCACGCGCAGCGTGTTGACCAAGAGGGTGCGGTTGTCGAGCTTGAGCTCGTACCCCGAGCGGCCGTTCACCTTGTCCACGGAGAAATGGCTGCGCCAGTCCTCGCCCCACGCGGGCTGGTAGTAGCGCTTGACCACAAGAACGAGCTCCTTGACGTGTTGGGCAACCGAGTCGAGCCAGGCGTTGTGGGACTCGTTAAACTCCGCCCGCGAGGGGGTCAGGAGCTTGATCACGCTGCCCAGGGAGCGCTGGGGGCTAAGGATGGGGCGCCGGTCCTGGCCGTTTAGGGCCGGGTCCAGGAACCGGTTGCCAAAGTCGCGTGTCAGGATCTCCGCCACGGCGTTCAGGTCGCTCGTTAGGTCGGCGATGAAGACATGGCCCGGCAGGATCGCGTCGGAGATCGCCTTTGAGATCTCCGACTTTCCGCCGCCCGACACCGTCGAGGGCTTGTGGCAAAGTGAGCCCTCGGCGAGCGTCCCCACGAGTCGCCACTGCCCGGGCTCGCCTCGGACGGGCTCCATGTGGACCCGGTATCCGCTCGGCCTCACATAGGTCTTGCCCGCGAGAAGCTTAAGGGTTCGCTCCTTCTTGTCCTTGGCGACCCAGGTGATGGACTGGGCCCGCATGTTGAAGCGGCTCGACTCCGGAACAAGGATGAGGTCGCTCACCCTCAGGTGGACCGCGTGGCCCTCGGGCCTGGCCTCCCACTCGTCGGGCTCCCGGGAGAGCACCTCCTCGATCATGTAGACCCCGGGCTCGGCGTAGGCCGAGAAATCATCGCCCAGGTCGTAGCTCGGGAACACGAGCGCCCCCCCAGAATGCTCCTCCTCGGCCGAGCCGTAGAGGTTGGCCGCGAAGCTAATCTGGGTTTTGACCTCCTTCTTGCAGTAGCCGTAATAGTTGTCGGCAAGGATCGTGACCATCACCCCGCGGGCGTCGCGGGCGCAGAGCTTGAACGCGGAGCCGTTGTTGTAGAGCTCCGTCTCCGACTTCCAGCACATCCCGTCCCGGCGCTCGCGCGGCGTCGCCAGTTCCCAGGGCGGCAGGCCCGCAATGTGCTTGGGGACTGTCACCAGGTGCGGTGCCAGCACCACGCAGCCGGTGTGGCCGGACCAGCCGTCAATGTCGAGGGCGGCGTCATTCTCCGGCAGGTACGGATCGCCGGCGTTTCCGAAAATCGTTTCGATGAAGTCGAGGTTTGATACCAGCGAGCCCGGGGCGAAGAAGCGCATCTCCATCCGCTTGGCGCTGTTGTGCCCCGGCACGGCCGGGACGACCAGCGGGCGGATGAGGAGCGAGACCATGGCCTCGGCCTCCTGGGGCCTGCCCGCGGTGTAGGGAAGGCACAGGAGCTCGCGTGAGGGCCGCAGCGCCAGGTCGAGCAGGCGAGCAAAGACGGGCTTCGGCACGGCGAGCTTGTCGTCGGGAATGGGCAGCCCCCCCTCGGCGATGTGGAACACCCCCTGGGTGGTCCTGCGGTCGTTCGCCGGGTTGTGCAGGACCCCGTTTCGCAGGCGGTAGCTCTTTACCAGCGGAGATATGAACTCGTCGCCATCGGCCGGCAGAGACATCTGGCGCGCCAGGCCGAGCTGGTCCAGGACGAAGGTGCGCGCCGGCAGGCGCGGTGCCGGTCCGACACTTGCAAGGTAGCCGTCGAGGAACCGCTGGATCCGCTCGTCCACGGGGCAATGGCGGTCGGCGAGGCGGCGGGTCACCTCGCGGTAGCGCGCGAAGATGGGGGCGGTAAGCTTCATCCAGGCGGCATCCCCGTCCTCGACCTGGGGGCAGTCCAAGAGCGACAGTCGCAGGTTAATGGCGTGGCGGATCTGCTCGAGGGCGGCCAACGACTGTTTCATGGATAATTACACGGTTGGCGCGGCTCTGCCGGAAGTCGAGTAAACGAAGCCATCCAGAAGGTTACGGAGAAAAGGCAAGCGAGGCCCACTGCAATCGCTGCGGCAATTGGCTGATGGGCAGCACGAACGATTTAGTAGTTTTTCTCTCGGCTGCCCCGCGTCGCGCAACTATCTGAAGGGGACGATGGCCGACATTCCCCCAGGCGCCTTTGCCTCGTGCCCCGCCCCGCTTCCGCACCGGACCGAGATAACGGTGGGCCACGGGGGCGGCGGGCGCCTCACGCAGGACCTGATCGACCGGATCTTCAGGCCTGGGTTCTCAAACCCCTCCCTTGATGCGCAACATGACGGAGCGCTACTTCGGACTCCGGACGGGCGCCGCCTGGCGTTTACGACCGATTCCCATGTCGTTAGCCCCCTCTTTTTTCCCGGCGGCGACATCGGAAAGATCGCCGTGAACGGGACGGTGAACGACCTGTGCATGTGCGGCGCCCGGCCGCTTTGGCTTAGCGCGGGCTTCATCCTCGAGGAGGGCTTCCCCATCGCCACGCTTGAGCGCGTGGTCTCCAGCATGAGGGATGCCGCCACCATAGCCGGGGTGTCGATTGTCACGGGGGACACGAAGGTCGTCGAGCGCGGCAAGGGCGACGGGCTCTACGTCACAACCGCCGGCGTGGGCGTGATCGAGACGGAGTTGACGGTCTCCCCGGCGAGCATTCGCGCCGGCGACGCGGTGATCCTCAGCGGCGATATCGGCCGACACGGAATGGCCATCATGGCGACCCGCGCGGGCCTCGCCTTCGAAAGCGCGATCGAAAGCGACTGCGCGCCGCTCGCCGCGGCCGTGCACGCGCTCTTGGAGGCCGGGATCGAGGTTCACTGCATGCGGGACCTTACCCGCGGGGGGCTTGCGACTGCGTTGGTCGAGCTCGCGGAGAGCGCCAAACTGGCGGTCGCGATCGACGGGGCGAGGGTCCCCGTCTCCGAACTCGTTGGAGGCGCCTGCGAGATCCTGGGTCTTGACCCGCTGTACGTGGCCAATGAGGGCCGGTTTGTTTGCATCGTGCCGCCGGCCCAGGCGCAGAAGGCGGCCGACATTATTAGCGCCACGGCTCCCGGCGGCCCCGCCGTCGTGATTGGTTCGGTGAAGGCCGGACCGGCGGGCCAGGTCACCCAGAGGAGCGTGATCGGCTCGGAGCGGATCGTGGACAGGATCAGCGGGGAGCAGCTTCCCAGGATCTGCTGAGGGCCGTCCGGGAGCCTGGCTCCTCAGTGCGGGTGGCTGTGCTGGAGCACGTGGGGGCGCTCCAGGCCGTGCGCCAACATGAGCGGCTCGTCGTTTAGAAGGGTGCGTGTCGACCCGTCGGCGACCACCCTTCCCCGGTCAAGGATTACCGAGCGCGGGCAGAGCTCAACGACAAGCTCGAGGTCGTGCGTCGCGATGAGCTTTGTTGCGGGTATCGCCGTCAGGAGCGCCATCAGCTCCCTGCGCCCGCGCGGATCGAGACCGCTTGTCGGCTCGTCAAGGACCAGGATCCCAGGCGAGCAGGCCAGCACGCCCGCAAGGCATGCCCTTCGCTTCTCGCCGGTGCTCAGGTGGTGCGGCGGCCGCCCCGACAGGTCCGACAAGCCCACCTGCGCCAGGGCCTCGCGGACGCGCTTCTCCACGTCATCGGCGGACAGGCCGAGTTGCCCGGGCCCGAATGCCACGTCCTCGCTCACCGTGCTGCAGAAAAGCTGGTCGTCAGGATCCTGGAAGAGGAGACCGGCCCTGCGCCTGACCGCCGAGACGGTCTGGGGCGTGACCGCGCTGCCCTCGATCAGGACCGCCCCGTTGTCCGTCGGCAGCCTCTCGGGCAGGATGCCGTTCAAGTGACGAAGGAGCGTCGACTTGCCGGATCCGTTTGGCCCCAGCAGGCCGACGCATTCGCCCTCCGCCACGCAAAAGCTCACGTCGCAGAGCGCCAGCGTGCCGTCTGGGTAGCGAAAATTGAGCGATCGGATATCTATGGAGGCATTCACGACTTCCACCCCCGTGCGCACATGGCGTCATACACGCGCTCGGCCCTCTCGGAAGCCCGCACGAAGAGTTGCCCCACCACGCTGGCCGCGGTTACCCACGCATGGCGCCGGCTTCTCGTAAACGTCCGGGCAGTCCTTGCCCGGCCCATGCGGGCCGACTCGTCCGCCAGCACGAACAGGTAGCGGTGCATCAGGGCAAGGGTTGTGAGCAGAAGGTTTGGAACCCGGGCGGCCCTGAGCACGCCGAGGAGCTCGCTGATGCTCGTTGTCTGGGAAAGCACGATCACGGTGGCCAGGCATACGGTGCTGCGGGCCGCCAGCACCCTCCAGTCGGTTCCGTGCGAGCCGAGGGCGGCGGCAAGCGCCGCACCCGCCACGAATGGAGAGAGCATGGCGAGCCGCCGCAGGAACTGGCGCAGCGGGACCCGTGCCTCGACGAGCGCAACGGCGACCAGGGCGGCCTCTGTGGCAAACCACAAGGGGTGCGAGGCCGGGGTCAGTGTGGCTGTCAGCACCAGCGCGATGGCACCCACCACCTTGACGGCGGGGGAAAGGCCCGATGTTCGGCTGGCTCCCACGGCCTTCAAACGTGGGAGGACTTTCGGGAGCTGTCCTCCCGGACGACGAGGCGGCTTAGGGCGACGGCCAGGCAGAATGCAACCAGGGTGCCGATGGCACCGGCGGCGGCCGTGGCGAATCCTGGAGAGGCAAGCCCGGGCACCCTGTAGTTCTGGAGGGGTGCGGCGGCCGAGGGCGCGAGCGCCCGGGCTCCGAAGCCCAGTTTCCCGGCGACCGCCTCAAGGCCGTCCGGCCAGGGACACGCGAAAGGCGCGACGAAAAGCGCCACCCCGAGCGACGCCAGCAGGCCAAGGACGACAAAGCTCCGCGCCCGCCCTGAGGCCTGAACCTGCGTGACCGGTCCCATCAGGTCGGGCCGCGTGCGGCTGACGGCCAGGAGCACCAGGGCGCTTATCAGGCCCTCTCCCACCCCGATTAGCATGTGCACCCCCGCCATGGCCGGCAGGGCCACGGACCAGGCTACGGTGCCCGACCACGCAAGCTGGCCGGCGCAGGAGACCGAGGCGAGCACCGCCGAGCACCATCCGGCAAAGGCCATCGCTGCCACCCGCCCGCGGACGCCCGGCACTAGCCTTTGACCGATGCGGTAGACCGCAAACCCGCTCAGCGTCGCCACGAGCCCCATGTTGAAGACATTCGCGCCGAGCGAGAGGATGCCGCCGTCGGCAAAGAGGAAGCACTGGACGATCAGCACCGTGGCTAGGACAACGACTGCGGCGCTTGGCCCCAGCAGGGCCGCCACGAGCGCGGCCCCCACCAGGTGCCCAGAGGTCCCGCCGGCAACGGGGAAATTCACCATCTGTGCCGCAAACAGGAACGCGGCCGAGAGCCCGAGCAGCGGCACCCTGCGGGGCGCCAGCTCGATGCGGACCTGGCGGAGGGCGTAGGCCACGCCGGCCGTCGAGAGCGCCGTGGTGGCGAGGGCGGTCTTGGCATCAAGGAAGCCGTCTGGGATGTGCATGGGGCAGGAATCCTAGCGTGCTGCGACGGCCTCGGCGGACCGGCTGCGGTAGCGGTAGTAGGCGGCGCACGCGCCCTCGCTCGAGACCATGGGTGCCCCGAGTGGACGCTCGGGATTGCACCGCGTGCCAAAGGCGGGGCAGTCGTGGGGCTTCTTTACTCCCCTCATGATCTCGCCGCTGATGCACTCCCCAGCGAGGTTTCCCTTTGATGCCGAAAGGATGAAGCGGGTGTTGGCGTCGAAGGAGGCGTATCGCTCCCGAACGGAGAGCCCGCTTTGAGGGATAACGCCGATTCCCCGCCAGTCGCGGTCGGAGACCTGGAACACCTGCTCAACGACCTTGCGCGCGTGGAGGTTGCCCTCGGGTCTCACGGCTCGAGAGTAGGCGTTCTCCACCTCGGCCCTGCCCGACTCCAGCTGCCTCACGCAAAGGAGAATGCCCTCGAGGATGTCGACCGGTTCAAAGCCGGTGATGATGATGGGCGCACGATAGGCGCGCGTAATCGGGCCGTATTCGCCGATCCCCATGATGGTGCATACATGGCCCGCCGCCAAGAATCCCTGCACCCGGTTGTCGGGCGATCCGAGTATCGCGCGCATCGCCGGCGGGACCAGCACGTGCGAGGTGAGGATGGAGAAGTTCTTGAGGCCTTCCCGCTCAGCGAGCAGGACCGACATGGCGTTGGCCGGCGCCGTGGTTTCAAATCCCACGGCGAAGAATACGACCTGCTTGGACGGGTTCTCCCGCGCCAGCGTTACCGCGTCCAGGGGCGAATAGACGACCCGGACGTCGCCGCCGCGCGCCTTCGCGGTGAGCAGGTCGACCGTGTTTCCCGGGACGCGAAGCATGTCGCCAAAAGAGCACAGGACGACGCCCTGCATGACCGCCAGCTCCACGGCGTGGTCGATAAGCTCGGCGCTCGTGACACAGACCGGGCACCCTGGGCCGTGGACGAGCGTGATGCCTCGTGGAAGGAGCTCGTCCAGGCCAAACTTCACGATCGCATGGGTCTGGCCGCCGCAGATCTCCATGATGGTCCATGGCTTGGTGGTCGCCTCCGCGATCGCCCCCGACAGCTTCCGCACGATCGCGGCGTCCCGGTACTCGTCCACGTACTTCATGGCCCAGGCGCCCCCTGTCCCGCCGGCTCGAGTCCGTCCAACTCGCCCATCTGTCGGAGGTACTCGTAGGTCTCCTCGGCGTCCTTCTGGTCCACGATGCTGATGGCGACCCCGACATGCACGAGGACGTAATCACCGACCTTGGCCTCAGGCGCGCAGGCGAGGCTCACGTTCTTGATGACCCCTGCAAAGCTCACGCGCGCGTACCGCAGCAGAGGGTCCTCACCCTGGATGGAGATCACTTTTCCCGGTACGGCGAGGCACATGGTGTTATTGGGGGGTTGATGGGGTGGGCGCGGGTTCGCGTACGTCGGCTTCGGTGGAAGGCGTTTCGACCGTGGTGAGGTTCCAGAGGGCGCCCAGGGCCTGGCCGGCCGCTATTGCGCCGTCGTTGGGAGGCAGGTCGATCGGCGCGAGGACCCTGAAGCCGGCGGCCAGGAGCTTTGACTCTACGAGGCTCCGCAGGAGCGCGTTCTGGAAGCAGCCCCCCGAGAGGGCGACGGTCCCAACGCCCGCGTGGAATGCGACCTCGGCCACGGCCCGTGCGAGCCCCTCGTGGAAGGCGAAGGCGAGACTTGAGGTATCCGGCTGCCCGTGGTTGAGGACCGTTTCAGCCGCGGGCCGCCAGTCAATCTCCCATCCATTTCGACCCGCGCCACGGGCGACATCGAACTGCAGAGGCTGGGTGTACCGGAGGCCGTTTCGGGCCGCGACCTCAACAGCCAAGGGGATTTGGCCTTCAAACGAATTCCAGCGCCCCTGGCCAAGAAGCGCGCCGAAGGCGTCAAACAGCCTTCCGGCACTCGTGCACACGGGCGAGTTCAGGCCAAGGGCAAGCATCGCGTGCAGGGTCGCCGACTCCGCCGGTGTGAAACCGAGCTTCCAGGCTAGGCGGTTGCTCGCCTCGCTTCCCATGGCGGAGGCTATAGAAATGGCGCAGCGCCGGGCGTCGCGGACGGCCGCCTCACCACCCAGGAGGCGGAACGGCCTGATGTGGGCGAACCTCTCGGCGAGCCCCTTCCTCAGCAGGATGAATTCGCCGCCCCAGACGGTGCCGTCTTCCCCGTAGCCCGTGCCGTCCCAAGCGACTCCCAGGACCGAGTCCGCAGGGTGGCCGTGCTCAAGGAGAACGGCAAGGACATGGGCAAGGTGGTGCTGGACCGGCACAAGGCGCAGCCCCGTCCCCTCCGCGTACCGGGTTGACGCGTAGCCGGGGTGCTTGTCGCACGCCACCGCGGCAAACTTGGCGCCACAGAGGCCTCCAAGGGTGTCGATCGTGCGGGTGAAGACCCTATGGGTCGGCGCGCTTCCCAGGTCGCCGATGTGCGGACTCACCACGACCCGGTCGCCCTGGGCGACGGCTATGGTATTCTTCATTTGGGCGCCGACGCACAGGACCGGCTCCTCCAGGGCACCCGGCAGCGTCAGGGGCGCGGGGGCGTAGCCCCGCGCCCTCCGAAGGACGATTGCGGCCCCGGAGTCCGAAAACCGGACAACCGAGTCGTCGACCGGACGGGCGATCTCGCGGTCATGGCCGAGAAAGAGATCCGCAATGCCGCGCAGGCGCGAGAAGGCTTCGGCGTCGTCCGTGCACAGGGGCTCCTCGGAGACATTGGCGCTTGTCGCGACGACAGGCCGATCGACGAGGTTCATCAGGCGAACGTGGAGCGGGGTCGACGGAAGCAGCGCCCCGACCCATGGGTTCCCCGGGCTCACGCTTTGAGCAAGGGCAGGCTGTGCGCGCCTCGGAAGAAGGACAATTGGGCACCGCACGGACGAAAGAAGGGCCTCAGCGGCCGTGGACACGTCCGCCCATAGGCGAAGCGCGGCCGCATCCTTGAACATCACGGCAAGCGGCTTCTCCTCGCGGTGCTTGCGGCGCCGGAGCTCCGCCACAATGGCCTCGTCGGAGGCATCTGCCATCAGGTGGAACCCGCCAACCCCCTTAACCGCCACGATCTTGCCGCCGCAGAGCGCTGCCGCCGCCTGGAGGAGGGCGTCCTCGCCCGTGGCGAGGGCCCGCCCGCCCGCGTCGCTCAGCTGCAGGCGGGGGCCGCATTGGGGGCAAGCGTTGGGTTCCGCGTGGAACCTCCTGTTGCGAGGGTCGCGGTATTCGGCCTCGCAGCGCGGGCACATCTGAAAACAGCGCATCGTCGTTTTGTCCCGGTCGTAGGGAAAGCGCTCGATGATCGAATAGCGCGGGCCGCACTGGGTGCAGTTGACGAACGGGTAGCCGCGTCGGCGGTCGTTCGGGTCCACGAGTTCCCGCAGGCAATCCGCGCACGGGGCAAGATCCACGGGGACCCCGGTCCGCGTCTCGCCGCCCAGGGCCGAGCTCTCAATGATCGAGAACTCGCCGCCAATCGCCGGGTCGCTAGGGCCCGCGTCGACCCATTCGACCGCGGTCACCCGCGCAGCCTCCGGGGCGCGGCTCACGACCTGCTCCGCGAAGCGCTCAAGCGAAACAGGCTCCCCCGCCGCGCGCACAAGGACGCCACTCGAGTCGTTGCGCACCCAGCCGTTTATCCCGAGCTCCGTAGCGAGCCTCAATATGAAGGGTCTGAAGCCCACCCCTTGCACCGTGCCATGGACGCGAAGGAGCATGTCGGACGATGGGAGGGTTTCAGGCATGGCCTCTTTGTACCGTGCTCTCGGACCTAGCGCTGTGCGGCCAAAGCCCTTAGGAAGGCGTACCACTCCGGCACACCCTCTCCCGAGCGGGCGGAGAGTTGGATGATCCGCGCCTGAGGCGCGATTCGTTTTATATTCTGGATGGCAACCTCCCGCTTGAAGCCGAGAGCATCGGCGACGTCGACCTTGGTAAGGAGGACCAGGTTTGCCGACTTGAAGATCGGCGGATATTTGAGGGGCTTGTCCTCACCTTCAGTGGTAGAGAGCAAGACCACCCTGACCTGTTCGCCCAGGTCAAAGGAAGCCGGACAAACCAGGTTGCCCACGTTCTCGATGAAGAGGATCTTCACGCCACTCAGGTCGATCGACTGCGCGGCCCGCGCGACCATTCCGGCGTCCAGGTGGCAGACAGTGCCCGTCGTAATCTGAGCGACTGGTGCGTGAGGCCGCCTCAGGCGGTTGCCGTCGTTGTCGGTCTCCAAATCACCCACCAGCACGGCGCATTTCGTCTCGGGCGCAAACTCGTCGAGCGTTCGCTCGAGCAGCGTGGTTTTCCCCGCACCAGGGGAGGAGACAAGGTTCAGCGCCGCCAGCCCGCGCCCCAAAAAGTAACCCCTGTTCCGCTCAGCCAGGATATCATTCTTCTCTAGGAGGGGAATACGGAGGTCGAGCGAGCGCACGGCGACCTCGCCATCGGGGCTTGCCGCTAGGGCCGCGCTGATCTCGGCCGAGAGGGGCGCGGACAGCGAGTTGGTCGGTCGCAGGGCCGCGCCGCTCAAAGGGTGTACGCCGTAGCCCTCGCGGGCGTCTGTGGTGGTTTCTGTGGTCTCCGAGTTCATGGCAGTGACGGGGTTCGTTTCATGAGAATTCAAGGCGCCCAAGCTCGATCTCGCGGCCTCGCCTGATGTCGCCGCAAAAATCACCGCAAATCGGGCATGTGAAGATGAATCCGCGATCCTGCCCCGCGAATTCCTTCTGGCAGCTCCGGCAGAAGACCGCGGCGGGGACCGACTCGATGTCAAAGGTGGCGCCCTCGGCTTTTGTGCCCCGGGAGACGACATCGAAGGCAAATCTTAGGGACTCCGGGTCAACCCCGGAAAGGGTGCCGATGCGCAGCACGACACGCTCCACCCGTCGCGCGTGCTTTTCGTCGGCGAAGCGCTGCACCAAGGCCAGCGCCGATTCCATCATGCCCAGTTCGTGCATGATCATAGTTTGAAATCACGCCCCCGGTGGAGCGTCGAGAGCAACGCTGGGATTTGGCAAATACTGCATACAAGTGCGCAAGAAGTGCGGAGTTTGGCGCAACGCGTTTTCGTAGAGTGGTTATCAGACCAGTTAAGGAATCTTATCACCCCAATCCCCTCCGCACTCCCGCGGTAACCTTCGTTTATGGAAAATATTGCCGAGCCCATCGCCCCAGCCGATAGGGACCAGACAACGATATATGAGCAGCTCACGTCGCGTGGCGTTTCGCGCCGCGACTTCCTTAAATTCTGCGGTTGGATGAGCGCCTGCATGGGCCTTGGCCCAGAGGGCCTTGCCCAGGTAGCCAAGGCCCTTGAGACAAAGAAGCGGATTCCCGTTGTCTGGCTTCATTTCCAGGAGTGCACCTGCTGCAGCGAATCCTTCCTGCGGTCCTCCCACCCCATCGTTGCCGACATACTCCTGGACAAGATATCCCTCGACTACACCGAGGTGCTGTGCGCCGCCGCGGGTCACCAGGCCGAGGCGTGCCTTCAGGACACGATCAAGAAATACAAGGGCGAGTACCTGCTGTGCTGCGAGGGCTCGATACCCACGGCGGCCGAGGGCGCCTACTGCTGCATCGGGGGCCGCTCCGCCGCCGACATCCTCAATGAGGTCGCGGCCGGTGCCAAGGCCGTGATCGCATGGGGCAACTGCGCTTGCTCGGGTTGTGTCCAGGCCGCCAAGCCCAATCCCACATCGGCGATGCCCATCCACAAGGTCCTTGCAGGGAAGCCGATCATCAACGTTCAGGGCTGCCCGCCCATCGCGGAAGTGATGGCGGGGGTGCTCGTGCACCTTCTGACCTTCGACCGCATCCCGCAGCTCGACTCGCTCGGCAGGCCGAAGGAGTTCTACTCGCGCCGCGTGCACGACACCTGCTACCGCCGTCCCAATTACGACGCGGGTCTCTTCGTCGAATCCTTCGACGACGACAACGCCCGCAAGGGTTACTGCCTTTACAAGATGGGGTGCAGGGGCCCGACCACGTACAACTCCTGCGGGACAATACGCTGGAACGGGGGCGTCAGCTTCCCGATCCAGTCCGGGCACGGCTGCATTGGATGCTCTGAGGCGAACTTCTGGGACAACGGGCCGTTCTATGAGCGCCTCGCAAGCTTCCCTGGGTTCGGTATTGAAACGACGGCCGACAAGATTGGCCTTGCCGTCGGCGCGGTGACGGTTGCCGGCGCCGCGGCGCACGCGGTCCTCACGAATATACGCAAGCACCACGAAATCGGCGAGCAGCCGGGCGAATCGGCCGCGGACGCCCCACCCCCTGCGGCTGAGCAGGACAAGAAAGGAGGGAAATAGCCATGAGCGACCGAATCGTAGTGGACCCAATCACCCGCATCGAGGGGCACCTCCGTATCGAGGCCGAGGTCAAGGACGGCTTCATCACCGATGCCTGGAGCGCGGGCACGATGGTCCGTGGGCTTGAAATCATCCTGAAGGGCCGCGATCCGCGCGACGCCTGGGCATTCTGCGAGCGCGTCTGCGGTGTCTGCACGACCGTGCATGCGCTCGCCTCCGTCAGGGCCGTAGAGGATGCGATTGGCGTCGCCGTTCCCCCCAACGCGGAGCTCATCAGGAATATCATGTTCTGCACGCAGTACATGCAGGACCACGTGGTGCATTTCTACCACCTGCACGCACTCGACTGGGTGGACGTCGTGAGCGCCCTCAAGGCCGACCCGGCCGAGGCCTCGCGGATTGCGCAGAGCATCTCCAAGTGGCCCAAGAGCTCCCCGGGTTACTTCAGCGACCTGCAGAAGAGGCTCACGAAGTTCGTGGAGAGCGGCCAGCTGGGCATCTTCGCCAACGGATACTGGGGCCACCCAGCCTACAAGCTGCCGCCCGCCGTCAACCTGATCGGTGTGGCCCACTACTTGGAAGCGCTCGAGTGGCAGAAGGAGATCGTGAAGGTGCATACGATCTTCGGTGGCAAGAATCCCCACCCGAACTACCTCGTGGGAGGCGTCCCCTGCGCCATCAACATCGAGGAGGCAAATGCGATCAACTCGGAGCGCCTGGCCATGGTTGCCAGTCTCCTCGCGCAGGCCAAACAATTCGTCGAGCAGGTGTACCTGCCCGACCTTCTGGCGATCGCACCGTCGTACCTTGACTGGGCGGCGATTGGCGGCGGCGTGAAAAACTACCTCTGCTACGGAGACCTCCCGACGAACGGATTCGCAGACGTGGCCCGCTTCAAGTTCGCGCGCGGCGCCATCCTCGACAGGGACTTGAGCCACGTGCTCGAGGTCGACCCGAGGGACCCGGCTGGGATCCAGGAGTTTGTCGACCACTCGTGGTATTCATACCAGGGTGCCGACGGGCTGCACCCTTGGGAGGGGCAGACAACCTTCAACTACACGGGCCCCAATCCGCCGTACGAGCACCTCAACGTCGACGGTAAGTACTCGTGGCTCAAGACGCCTCGTTGGAAGGGGCACGCCATGGAGGTGGGACCCCTCTCGCGGATGCTGGTCGGCTACGCCTCTGGCAACGCTGAGGTAAAGGATGCCGTTACCGAGGCCCTTGCGGCGCTCAACGCGCCGCCGGCGGTCCTCTTCTCCACCCTCGGTCGCACCGCGGCGCGCGGTATCGAGACCAAGTTGATAGCACGATGGAGCCAAGAGTTCTTCGACCAGCTCATCGCCAACATCAAGAACGGCGACACGCGGACATTCACCAAGGAGAAGTGGGAGCGGTCCTCGTGGCCCACCTCGTGCAAGGGCGTCGGGCCGAGCGAGGCGCCGCGCGGCGCTCTGGCGCATTGGATCGTCATCAAGGACCAGCGGATCGAGAACTACCAGTTGGTGGTCCCTAGCACCTGGAACGCCTCGCCCCGGGACGCCAAGGGCGAACGCTCCCCGTATGAGGCCTCCCTCATCGGCACCCCCGTGGCGGATGCCAAGCTGCCACTCGAGATACTGAGGACAATCCACTCCTTTGATCCCTGCCTCGCCTGTGCCGTCCATCTCTACGACGACAAGGGCGCGACGCTGCAGCGGGTCTCGACATCCCCCGCAGTCTAACCGGAGCCTGCCATGAGCTCGCACGCCCCTTCCGCCAGCCACCACGAGTTCCAGCGCATCTACGTGTGGGAGCTCCCGGTCCGTTTCTACCACTGGCTAAACGCCCTCTGCATTGTCGTGCTCACCGCCACGGGTTTCGTCATAGCTAACCCTCCGGCGATAAACACGGCGAGCGAGGCCTCCTTTAGCTATTGGTTTGGAACGGTCCGCTTCATCCACTTCGCCGCCGCCTACGTCTTCGTGTTTAACTTCGCGTTCCGCATCTACTGGGGCTTTGTCGGCAACCAGTACTCGGACTGGAAGAACTTCCTGCCCCTGCGCTATGCCCAATTCCGCGAGGTCATCAACGTTCTCCGGGTCGACGTCCTTCAGTCGTCCAACAAGACGCTCGTCGCCGTGGGGCACAACGCCCTGGCCTACCTGACGTACTTCGTCATGTTCCTCGTCTTCCTGTTCCAGGTTGCGAGCGGTTTTGCGCTCTACGCGAAGATGAGCCACTCGTGGTTCCCACAGCTCTTCACGTGGATGCTGCCGTTGTTCGGCGGGGACGCCGGCCTGCGGCAGTGGCACCACCTCGCCACCTGGTTCTTCATCATATTTACGCTGATCCACGTCTACCTCGTGTTCTACCATGACTATGTCGAGGGCAATGGCGTCCTCTCATCAATGGCGGGCGGCTGGAAGTTCCTTCCAGAGAAGGCCGTGGACGGCAAGTCGGTGTTTGCGACCACGGCGCCGGCCAAGGGAGACAAGGCGCCGACCCTCCCACCACGATGAGGGGAACGGACCTAGGCCTCGTTGGCGGATCGGCATCGACCTCCCACCTGGAGCCGCCGAAGGTGCTTGTCGTGGGCGTCGGCAACTTGCTGATGGGCGACGAGGGGGTCGGTATCCACGTCCTTCGCGCGCTCGAGGATGAAGCCTCGCTTCCCGGGGTGCAGCTTTTGGACGGCGGCACGGGCGGGATCAACCTGCTTGAGGCGATCGCCCTGGCGCCTATTGTCGTGATGGTGGATGCGACGCGGGACGGGAGCCCGGCGGGCACCATCACCGAGCTGGAGCCCGCAAGCGTGGCCGACATCCCAAGGGGGCTTTCGGCCCATGACTTTGGCCTTCGCGACCTCTTTGCAGCTGCGGCTCTTCTGGGGCAATTCCCCGACATCCGTCTATTCACGATCTCGGTAGAGACGATCAACCCCATGTGCATGGAGCTATCGCCGCCCGTGGCAGAGGCGGTGCCTATCGTCGTACGAGGGATGCACCGGCTTGCGGAGCGCCTGATAGCATAACTTGGGGGCGCTTTGCACCGGAGCCGATCCAAGAACCCCAAGGATGCTTAGGGGTCGGCTTTGCCCTCGAGGGCACGGGACATGATCGACCCCGGCGTCACGGCGCCGGTGGATTCCACGGAAGCCGGCAAAGCATCGCTCAGAATAGGCAAATATCGCACGAGGTGAACACCTGCTCCTTCTCCGACCTAGCCCGACTGCCCATCGTTCAGCGGTTTGAGGAGGCGTTTCGGGGCGCGATGGGTGTGCCCGTGCGGCTATTCCCGCCAGATGTTCCAACCCAGCGGCTAAGCCTGGGATTCTTCGAAAACCCGCTCTGCACGTTTGTCGGTAGGTCGGCTCAGGTCTGCCAGTGCTGCGTGGTGGCCCAATCGCGCGTCCAGCGCGCCGTGGCAAAGCATCTCGCATTGCAGCAAGTGTCTTGCCAAGCGGGGCTTACGGAGGTCGCGGTTCCGGTGATCGTGGGTCTTCGCCATGTTGCTACGCTCCTGAGCGGTCAGATCTTCCGTCGGGAGCCGACGGAGCGCGACTTCGAGCTATTGGTACAATCGCTGGGAGGGAGCTCCGGCGGACGGGCTTGGTACAACGCCATCAAGACCGCGTATTTCTCTACTCCCGTGCTCACGGCAGATCGATTCAATGCCATGAACCGCATGCTTGTGCTGTTCGCAGCGTTCCTCGCCGAAGTCATAGGCTCCGAGTCGGTTACGGCGACGGAGACTGAGCCCGAGCCGGTTGTAAGCGCAAAAAGATTCGTCCAAGACCGGATGGCCGAGTCACTCGACTTGCAGACCGTCGTTTGCCACCTGGGATTGAGCCGCTCCTATTTTTGCCGCCTCTTCAAACGCTCGACGGGGATGACGCTGTCGGAATACGTGGCTCGGGTGAGGCTGGAACGTGCAAAGGTCATGCTCATAGACCCGTCTTTCCGGATAGGCGAAATCGGTTATTCGGTCGGATACAGGTCGATTCCGCGGTTCAATGGTGCCTTTAAGCTGCACGTCGGCATGACACCGGGTAACTACCGAGATGCATTGATCTTAAATGTGACCGGTGAGTCCTCCCGTCCCTTGCGGGGCTAATAGGCAATATAAGGCAAGAAAAAGACAGGAGATGGTGAGCCCGTTTGGCTGAAGCCGAGTACAAATGATGCATGCAACACAGACTACCCCTGTTAATGGCTGCAAGTTTGGCGCTGGCATCGGCGGTCTGCCTCAAAGCGGCCGGCGACGAGATCGATGCCGCTACGAAGGCTAAAATCGCCGTTTTTGACAAGGGACCGTCATCGATCGACGTGTCCGCCTACCCGGTGGCGGCAAAGGCCAACTACAACACCTTTCGTAGCACCTGTTCGCTTTGCCACACCTTGGCACGGCCAATCAATTGCGATTTCGTGCTGCCTGACGAGTGGTCGCGCTATGTGAAGCGCATGATGTTTAAGCCGAGCTCGAACATCACGCCGGAGAAGGCCAAGAAGATCTACCAATTCCTGGTCTACGACACGACCGTCAGGAAGAAGGACCTCCTCGACAAGGCTCTGGCCGCTGCAACCCCTGAGGACAAAGCGGCTGCCCAGAGCAAGATCGACGAGGTAAAGGCCGTATTCGAGGCCAAGTAGGGAACCAAAAACGTCGCGGTTCACCCAAGAATGCCCGCGACCTACACAGTCGAGCTTCCCGACCTGGATTATTTCACGCGGCAGGTGCTCTGCAGGGAGGGCTGTCCGGTTAAGACGGACTCGGGCGCCTATGTGCAGGCCATCGCGCAAGGCCGCTTCGAGGATGCCTACATCATCGCGCGCGAACCCAATCCCTTTGCGTCGATTTGCGGGCGGGTTTGCGCGGCGCCCTGCGAGGCCAAATGCCGACGGGGCGCCATTGACGCCCCGGTGTCCATCCGGGCGCTCAAGCGATTTGTTTGCGAGAGGCACGGGGTGGAGTCCAACGACTTCGACTTGGGACGCGTCTATCCCGGCGGAAGGCACCCGTTGCTTGACCGAGTCGGCGAGGGCCGGAAGGTGGCCTGCATCGGAGGGGGCCCTGCGAGCCTATCCTGCGCCCACGAGCTGGCGCTCATGGGCTTTAAGCCCGTAGTCTTCGAGGCCCAAAGCATGGCGGGCGGGATGCTCGTCCTGGGGGTGCCCGAGTACCGCCTACCCCGCCAGATAATTCAGGCCGAGATCCAGGCCATCGAATCTTTGGGGGTTGATATCCGGTTAAATCGCAGACTGGGGCGCGATTTTACCCTCGGTGACCTAAAGAAGGAGGGCTTTGAGGCGGTCTTCGTCGGTATTGGCGCGCACAAGAGTCGGGAACTCGCAATCGAGGGGGTGCAGAATGACGGCGTTCTCCGTGCGATAGATTTTCTCCTGAACGTCAACCTGGGCTACCGCACGGAGCTGGGCCGGAAGGTCGTTGTTGTGGGAGGTGGCAACGTCGCGTTTGACGTTGCCCGGTCCGTCGTGCGGCAGGCTGAGAAGCTTGCGGGAATGAGCGAGGCCGAGCTCCGCTCTGCGCTCCAAAGGGCGGCGGCCGCGATGGAGCAACTTACCGCGGAGACGCCGGAAGCGCCGGATGAACTCCGGCTGGCGCTCGACGTCGCGCGGGAGGCCATCCGAAAGGGCGTGCCCGAGGTCCACATGTACTGCCTTGAGAGCATGGACGAGATACCCGCTGCCCATGAGGAGATCGAGGAGGCGGAGAAGGAGGGCATCAAGTTGCACACCCGGTTCGGGCCAAAGAGAATCATCGGGGCCGACGGGCGAGTCACGGGAATCGAGCTCATTAAATGCAGCAGGGTGTTTGATTCCAACAGGCGCTTCAACCCGCAGTTCATCGAGGGAAGCGAGCAGATTGTGCCGTGCGAGAGCGTCGTGTTGGCTATTGGCCAATCACCTGACCTCTCATGGATGCTTCCAGAGGACGGGCTGAAAGTTTCGCCGCGCGGCACGCTTCAGGTTGACCCGAAGACTCTCGCCACCTCACGGGCGGATGTGTTCGCTGGCGGCGACGTCGCCTTTGGACCGCGCATTATCATTACTGCGGTCGCCGAGGGAAAGAAGGCGGCCGCGTCCATCGCCACATTCCTGACCGGAAGCGCCCCGGTTGAGCGGCGCAAGGCGAAGTTCACCATTTTCGACCTGGGCCGCTACACGATGAAGCGGGACTTCGAGAAGCTCCCGCGGCGCTCCCCTCCCACGCTACCTCTCGACCGACGCATCGGCATTGCCGAGGTGGAGGAGACCTTCCCCGTTGCCGAGGCCCAGACCCAGGCCGACCGATGCCTGGTTTGCCATGTGAGCCCGATCTTCAACGGGGACGCCTGCATCCTTTGCGGCGGTTGCGCCGACGTCTGTCCGGAGTACTGCCTCCGCCTGGTGGACGTCGCCAACCTTCGCGGCGACGAGAAGCTGACCTCGGCCTTCATGTCCCGCTACGGCCGCATCCCGGGCCCGAACGAGGCCGGCGCCATCATCAAGGACGAGACCCGGTGCATCCGCTGCGGCCTGTGCGCGGCCCGCTGCCCCACCCATGCGATCACCATGGAGCGTGTCGAGGTGGTCTCCGCATAAAGCCATGTCTTCCCCACACCCTGAAAACCCCACATCGCGCCGTAATTTCGTTCAGCTGACGTGCGGATGGCTGGTGGCGGCATTCGCCGTCGCCGCCTCCTCCGCGGCCGCCGTCCGCTTCCTTGTTCCCAACGTGCTCTACGAGCCGAACCTCAGGTTCAAGGCGGGCCGCCCGGACGACTTCCCCGACGGGAGCGTCACCTTCCTCGAGGACGAGAGGGTCTTCATCGTGCGCCAGGGCAACACTTACCGGTGCCTTTCCGCGGTATGCACCCACCTCGGCTGCACGGTGGGTCGCTCGGAGCAGGGCTTCCACTGTCCCTGCCACGGGAGCTCATTCGACGAGATGGGCAAGGTCAAAGGGGGCCCGGCGCCCAGGGGCCTCGAGTGGTTCCTGGTGACGCTGAGCAAGGACAGGCACCTGCTGGTCGACAAGAGCGAGCGCGTGGATCCCGACAAGTATCTCGTCCTGTGAGCCTACCCACACCAAAGCAGGCATGGACTTGGTTCGAGCGCTCGCGCGTGGGGCGTTCGATTTTCCGGGTTGGCCTCCCCAAGAGCAACCTTGAGCGAGCGCAGGCAATGGTCTCGAGCTTCTTGCTCCACGTGCAGCCAGCAAAGGTGAGCCGCAGGGCTCTCAAGGCGTCGACGACCCTGGGGCTCGGGCTCATCTCCCTCTACCTGTTGTTCATCCTTACGGGCACGGGCATCCTCCTGATGTTCTACTACGTTCCGGCGACCGACCGGGCGTATGACGCGATGAAGGACCTTCAGTTCGTTGTCTCTGCCGGTTTGGTCATCCGCAACATGCACCGGTGGGCCGCCCACCTGATGGTGATGTTCGTAATGCTCCACCTGTGCCGCGTATTCTACACGGGAGCCTACAAGCGACCGAGGGAGTTCAACTGGTTGATAGGGATCGCGCTTTTCCTGCTGACGCTCGGCCTGAGCTTCACCGGGTACCTGCTGCCCTGGGACCAGCTTGCGTTCTGGGCGATCACAGTCGGGGCGAACATTGCAGCATACGCTCCCCTGGTGGGCCCGAAACTCAAATTCCTGCTCCTCGGGGGCAACACGGTCGGCCAGGAGGCGCTCATCCGCTTTTACACCCTGCACGTGATCGTCCTACCGGCGCTCACGTTTTTCATGGTTTCAATCCATCTGTGGCGAGTCCGCAAGGACGGTGGGCTTGCAAGGCCTGATGAATCCACCGACCGCGTTGAGAAGGTGAGCATCCCCGACTTGCCGACGAACAAGTCCTACGGGCTCATGGAACTGACGCGCCTCACCTCGCCCCAGGTGGGCAAGGATCCCGAGGACGAGGTCTTCTCGTGGCCCAACCTGGTGTTCCGCGAAATCCTGCTCTTTCTCCTGGTGATAGCCGTCGTTCTTTTCCTGGCGGTTTTCTGGAATGCGCCTCTTGAGGAGCTGGCCAACGCCGTTCATCCCCCGAATCCGGCGAAGGCGCCGTGGTATTTCCTCGGGCTGCAGGAACTCGTCAGCTACTCCGCGTTTTGGGGAGGAGTGGTGGCGCCGGCGATCCTGGTGACTGCGCTCGTGCTCCTGCCCTACCTTGACCGCCGCAAGCAGGGTGTCGGGCAGTGGTTTGCGCCCGAGCGGCGGACGGCCAACACCGTGTTCACCCTCTTCCTTATCGTGGCGATCGTGCTGACCGTGATCGGGAGCGTATTCAGGGGGCCAAACTGGGGCTGGGTTAAGCCCTGGTCGCAGCCTCCCGCTGCAACGGAGGGCCACTGACATGAACGAGGAAAAACCCAGCACGCTCTATCCCGCGTTCATTTTCTTGGGCATCGTGGTGAGCGTCCTTACGGCCGCGGCATACTACAGGGACGAGTTTCGCGACTGGAAGGACTACCAGAGGCAGTTCATCCGGGAGGAGCTGCGCCGGGCTTCGACACCGCAGCAGCGCCAGCTCGCGGCAAGCATCCCCGTTCAGATCCGGCAGATCGTGCTGCCGGACCTTCGCCGCGTCGACCGCTGCACCACGTGCCACCTTGCGGTGGAGGACCCGACCTACGGCGGGTTTCCGCAGCCCCTCGCCTATCACCCGCTCCACGAGCAGCATCCCTTCGACAAGTTTGGATGCACGGTCTGCCACCGGGGGCAGGGCCACGCCACGACGACCGTGGACGCGCATGGAAACGTCCCGCACTGGGACCAGCCAATGCTCCCGCTGCGCTTCATCCAGGCCTCCTGCGGCCAGTGCCACGAGGCCTCCGACAACCCAGCGGCTCCCGAGTTGGCCCGCGGCGAACAGGTCTTTGAAACCAGCGGCTGCCGGGGGTGCCACAAGCTTGGGGGCGTGGGCGGCGTAATAGGACCCGAGCTCGATCGCGTGGGCGGGAGGCGCTCCGCCGAGTGGCTCATGTCCCACTTCCGCTCCCCGGCTTCCGTGACCCCGGACTCTGCCATGCCGCCCCAGAAGTTTTCGCAGACCGAGCTCGAGGCGATCACGCTCTTCATGCTGAGCCAGACTGGCGAGTCGATCACCGGATTCTATGCCTCGATGAAGGTGGTTCCCAGCGCGGTACAGGGCCGCCACCTCTTCCAGCAGAAGGGGTGCATCGGCTGCCACTCGGTGGCGGGCAAGGGCGGCTCCATAGGGCCCGCGCTCGACGATGTCGGTCTCAGGCGCAAGCCCGAGTGGATCATGCAGCACTTTAGGGATCCCCAGTCGGTTACACCCGGCTCGGTCATGCCGCGCTTCGGCTTCAATGAGGCTGAGGTGCTTGCCCTTACCGAATTCGTCCTGCACCTGCGCGACCAGAACGTGGCGCTCAGTCTCCCGTCGCTCATGAGCCCGGTGGAGCGTGGGAAAGAGATCTTCCGCAAGTACGGCTGCGCGGGTTGCCATGGCCAGGAGGGCAAAGGCGGCGTCCCCAATCCCAATGCTAAGACTGGCGAGCAGATCCCGGCGCTAATCCATGTGGCCGACGGCTACACGCGCGAGGAGCTAATCAATGTAATAACGCTAGGCCGGCGGCAGATCGACGCCTTGGACCCCAAGCGCCCGCAGCCGCCGCTCTATATGCCCGCATGGGGAGGAACCATCGAGCCGGCCGAGATAGCCGATCTGGCCTCCTATCTCTTCAGCCTGAAGCCCAAAGGGGACGAACTCGGATTCTAGACGCCGCACACCGTGTCCTAACCAGAGATATCACTATGAACACCAACTACCCCACGAGGAAGGCCTCACGCCAAAGTGCCAAAATGCGGGACGGCAACCTCCGGATTGCCGTGCCAGCCGCCGTTGCGGCAATCCTCCTCTTCGCCCCGAGTGCGCACGCGTTGCCGAGCTTCGCCCGGCAGACGGACATGCAATGCATCTCGTGCCACACCGAGTTCCCCATCCTCACCCCGTTGGGACGGCAGTTCAAACTCGACGGCTATACGTCGAGCGCCGAAAACACCCAGTTTCCGCCGTTTGCCGTCATGCTGATGCCGTCGTTTACGCGCACCGCAAAGGACCAGTACGGCGGGGCGGCGCCCGGCTTCGGCGACAACAACAACTTTGCAGTCACTCAGGCCAGCGTCTTTTACGGAGGCCGCCTATTCGGGCCGTACGCCACCGACATCTTCGGCAAGGACGCGGCGACGTTTGCGAACAGGTTCGGCGTATTCAGCCAGGCGACCTATGACGGCATCGGCAAGGTGTGGCACTGGGACAACACGGAGTTCCGCTATGCCGACAAGGGCACCGTTGCCGGCCACGACGCTTCGTTCGGATTCTACCTGAACAACAACCCCACCCTCCAGGATCTCTGGAACACCACTCCCGCATGGGGGTACCCGTTTTCACAGTCGGGGCTGGCCCCGACCCCGGATGCGGCCCCTCTGATCAACGGCGGGCTCGCCCAGCAGGTGGGCGGCCTTGGCACTTACGTCATGCTCTCGGACTCGCTCTACCTCGATGTGGCCGGCTACAGGACCCTGGGAGCAGGTTTTCAAAATCAGGTTGGCATTGATCCAACCGGAGAAACGCAGATCGCGGGTGTGGCGCCCTATTGGCGCATCGCCTATGACCAGATGGTCGGCGACGCACATTGGGAGACAGGCGCCTTTGGACTGGACGCCGGCACCTATCCGGGGAGGGACCAGAGCGCTGGGAGGGACCACATCGATGACATCGGTCTGGACACACAATACCAGATATCGAGTGGCGTGAGCGACTTCACTGGTATGCTGAGTTACGTCTATGAGCACGAATCGTGGGATGCCAGCAGCGCGCTCGGGAACACGACCAACACGGGCGACAGCCTTTGGAACGTGAAGGCGACCGTGAACTACCTCTATGACAAGACCTTTGGTGGCACGGTGCAGTACTTCTTCGTGGACGGATCGAGCGACCCGCTGCTCTACTCGGGAAGCGCCACGGGCTCTGCTACCAGCGACGGTCTAATACTCCAGATGAGCTACCTGCCCTTCAACAAGGGCGGCGGACCGGCTTTCTGGCCGCGGAGCAACGTCAAGTTTTCAGTCCAGTACGTGGTGTACAACCGGTTCAACGGTGCGCGGACGAACTATGACGGTGCGGGGAGCAACGCCCGGGACAACAATACGCTCTATTTTGAGTGCTGGATTGTCTTTTAGGCACGGTCTCGGGGCTCGAGGCCATGCGCGGCAGGCATAATGGGACCCGCATGGCAGCGAGCAGCCTTGGGCGGGGGATCCCTCATACGGTTTTCTGCGCAACCTATTGGTCCTTGCCTAGTTGCCGACAAACAACAGGGACGAGAGCCGGTTAGGGCAAAGCCGAAGGCATTGCTCCGAGCCCAGAGCATCTGACGCGTCGAAAGGGCGCCCTTCTCTGGGAAAACCAGATCCTAAGCGATCGCGTCCGCGTCCTTAATGGCGCTCCCTTTTTGGAGCGCTGCGATCAAGCTTCCAAACGTAGGTGGCGGGTTGGGGTTTCGGTAGAATACCCCGGTGTAAACGATGCTCCCAAAGGCCTCGGCGAGCTCGATTGCCATAAGACGGTTGGCTGGGTTGTGGCCCTCGGCCCCCAGCTTTCGCACGGCAGTCCTCGGTGTGCTCGCCTTCATGTTGGGAGTGCCGAATGCCGCGCAGGGCGACTGGATATTGATGAATGCGAATCCCGGGAAGCGAATGGCCTCCTCGATAAGCTTTGCGAGTCCCTCGGGGTCGCCGGCAATTCCCTGTGCCACGAAGTGGGCGCCGTAGGCCAAAGCATAGAGGACCGGATTTATCGGTGCCGCCATGCTTGGGCATGCGCTGCCTGGAGCACTTGAGCCGCAGGGAGCCGTGGGCGACGGCTGACCCCCAGCACTCCCCATCACCTGGTTGTCCATCACCATGTACGTGAGGTCGGGGTTGCGGCGTATGGCGTGGCTGATGTGCCCGCCACCGACAGAGAAACCGTCCGCGTCGCCTCCGGCCGCAAGGACGAGCAACTCGGGGCGGGCCATCTTGATGCCCTGGGCGATCGGAAGGGCCCTTCCGGCGAGCGAATTGAACCCATAGGCGCTCGTATACTCGGGAATCCTGCCCGAGCACCCAACGCCCGACACAAACGCGATCTCATGCGGCGGCCGGCCGACTGCCGCCAGGGCCTTATAGATCGCGCTCAAGGCGCCGAAATCCCCGCACCCCGGGCACCACTTCGGCTTCACGTCATTGGAGTACACCTTTGCGGGCGTTCGCTGGTCTGGACCCAAGGAGATCATATCACGTTCAACAGGTCGCAGTAATGGGTCCGGAACCGCTCGGTAGCGGGCTGCTCCATGGCTTGGATCAGCTTCACGACCTCGTGCGGGGAGATTCGATTCGCACCGCTCTTGGAGACCGACATGTACTCGCGGGGCGGTGTGGTCCACATCTTTAGGAGCCTATGGAGCTGGCCTTGGTGCGACTGCTCGACCACCACGCAGCGTCTGAGTGATGCGAAGAAGTCCTCATACACCACCTCCGCGACCGGATAGAGGAGCCTGGGGACAAGGAGCTTTACCTTGATCCCCTTCGCCCTGGCCATGCGGACCGCCTCCCTGACGATCCCCGAGACATTGCCCCAGCTCACAAGTCCAATGTGCGCATCGGGGTCGCCCTCGAAGAGGAAGAGATCGCGCCGCGCTTTGAGGGGATTGAGCTTGTTCAGGCGCTTGCGGGTCATCCTGGCGTGGATCTCTCCACTCGTGGTGGGCGTCCCTCGTTCATCGTGTTCCATTCCCGCGGCGAGGTAGCTCCCCCCTCTCATACCTGGACGGCTAATCGGGCTAATCCCGGCGTCGGTCAGCTGGAAACGCGCATACTTCCGCAATTCGGCCTTGGTGGGCTCCAGGCGGTCGATTATATTGAACTGCGAAGGGTTGATTGGCTCGAGTACCGCCTTGCTCAGTGCGAGGTCGCGGTCTGTCAGGACAATCACGGGCGTTTGGTAATGCTCCGCGATGTTGAACGCCTCGACGGTGACATCAAACGTGTCGGCAACGCTGGTCGGGGCCAACACCGGGCGAACATTGTCGCCGTGCGCCGAAAACACTGCCGCAAACAGGTCCGCCTGCTCCTGGGTCGTGGGCATGCCCGTGGCCGGGCCTCCCCGTTGAACATTCACGCACACCAATGGAAGTTCAACGGCGCTAGCCAGGCCGAGAACCTCCGTTTGCAGCGAAAAACCGGGCCCGGAGGTTGCGGTCATGGACTTGACGCCCGCGTACGAGGCGCCGACAGCGGCGGCGGCGGCGGCAATCTCATCCTCGGCGGCAAGGAACGTCCCCCCATGCTTCCATATATCCCGCTGGAGGAACTGCGTGATCCCACCGGCAGGCGCGATCGGGTAAGCCGCAAAAAACTTGCACCCCGCAAACAGCGCTGCGCGAGCGCACATTTCGTTGCCGTCGGCGACGCGTCGTCCCGCACCGCGGGCCGGCGACGGGTCGATCGAGAGGTCCCGCGCCAGGGGATGCTGGTCGGCGAACTCGACTCCGGCGAGAAAAGCCCTCCGAAATGCCGTGAGCGCGGTTTTTCCCTTGGAGCGATACCGGCGGGATATGCAGGCAAGCATCCGGCGCTTGGGAAGGCCAAGCCACGCTACGACTAGACCGAGGACGACGCCATCCTTTGCGAGCGATTCTCCCCCGCTGCGGGCCGCGATCTCGGAGATTGGCACCGGTACAGTGGCCGCGGGCCTAACGCCCGCGGACGGCAGGGCCGCCGCTCCCGAGCCCTGCTTCCCATCGTGGACGACCACTGTCTCTGGTCCGACGGATAATTCGCCGCTCAACAGGGAGAAATCCTTCCAGTCGAGGACAATGGCGAGGTCGAGAACACCGCCGGAATTGAGCACGGGAGTTGTGCCGAACCGTATCCTGCACGAGGCCTCGCCCCCGCGGACCGGATCCCCGGACCGGCCGCTCAGGATGGCGAAGTAGCCTTCGAGGGCGAGCGCGTCGATCAGGGCATCTCCGAACGCGGTAATCCCGTCCTGCGAGGAACCGGCGATGCCAATGACCGCGCCTTTCATGGTCTAGGTCCCGTCGCTGCCTATGGAGTCGGTCGCACAGGAACCGATGACCTCCTCCACGAGGGCGACCTCATCGGGAGTTCCGGGTTGCCGAAGCACGTATGAAAGGCACGTTTCGGCGTTGCGCCCGAAGAACTCCGGCGCGCTCACGCGGCATTGGTCACAATCAATGCAGGTGCCGTCCACATAGTAGCGGCCAGGTGCATTTTCGGGAAGACGATCGCTCAGATTTGCCATGGAAGAGAGCTTAGCCCGTTGGGCCTCACCCATCTGCGCATTCGTAGTATTTCGTTGCGCATTTTTTGGCTTTCCTGCGCCTGAAAAATGCGGCGACGACTCAGGCCCGATTGACACCCGCCGCGGTCTCGATTTTCTGGGGAATGGCGATCAGAAAACCCTTGGAGTGACCGGTTAACCCAAGCGTGCCGAAGCTGCGCGGCGCTTATTTTGAGTCGACCGCGGCTACGACTCTTCTATGACAATTAATGATTAGCATCTGGCAAAAAGCAATAAGCGGAAAGCCCGAGTTTAGGTAATGCTTGGGTTTGCTTGTCATGCGCACACATCCCTATGCATTTCTGGGTCTCCTGGCTGTGGCGGCGATCGCGCTGCCCCTGGTGATGCTTTCCGCGGTGCGCCTATGGTTTTTGTTTTTCCAGCCGCTAAAGCCGAGTAAGGAGAAGAACAGGACGTACGAGTGCGGCGTCGTTCCCTCGGGGGACTCTTGGATCCAGTTTAAGGCTCACTACTACCTCTATGGCATCCTTTTCCTGATCTTCGACGTAGAGGTGCTCTTCCTGCTACCCTGCGCCGTGGCGTTCACTTCCGTGCCGCCCGGCGCCCTCCTCGCCGTGCTCGTCTTCATCCTGCTTCTTGCAGAGGGCCTTGTCTGGGCATGGCAACGGGGGCACCTTGAGTGGACATGACACCCATGCCCACTATAACGGACGAAGAACGCTCCGAACTTCGCAGACACGGGATCCTCCTTACGAGCGTCGAGGAGCTCTACAACTGGGGCCGAAGCCACTCCGTCTGGCCCCTGCAATTCGGACTTGCCTGCTGCGCCATCGAGATGATCGCGGCGTCGATGGCCCGCTTTGATATCGCCCGATTCGGTTCCGAGGTCTTCAGGCCGTCTCCCAGGCAGGCCGACCTTTTGATTGTATCGGGCACGGTGACCAAGAAGATGGCCCCCCAGGTGGTGCGGCTCTGGAACCAGATGGCGGAGCCAAAGTACTGCATTGCAATGGGGGCCTGCGCCATATCGGGAGGACCTTTCAAGAGGGGCTACAATGTCCTCAAGGGAATCGACCGCTTCGTGCCCGTGGACGTCTATATTCCGGGGTGTCCCCCGCGCCCCGAGGCCCTTCTTCACGGGCTAATGGAGCTGCAGAAGAAGATCAGCGGCCAGTCTATCTCCGGCCCCGAGGCGCCACGGCACCTCAGGAGCGACACGAATTGCGAGTTCCCCGTGCCCGAATTTGGAGAGCACGACCTCCTGCCCCCCAACAATCCCGAGGTCTGGCATGTGCCCGATTCCTCGCCGAAACCGTAGGCCGCGCCGCGCAAGCCACGATGGAACCCCTGGACCAAATCTGCCATCGACTGCTCGACCGGTTTCCCGGAGCTGGGATCTCCGTGCTCCAGAATCCCGGTCCCGCCGCCCAGCACTCCCTGCTCGTCAGCGCCGCCGTGCTACGGCAGGTCGCCGAGTTCCTCCGGGACGATGCCTCGCTTCGCCTCGACTACTGCTCAAACGTGACCGGGGTCGACTGGCCGGACAAGGTCGTGGTCGAGACCACAAGGTCCACGGTGCCTGACCCCGCGGGAGGCCCGGCGAAAGTCACCGAGCAGAAGACCGAGCGTCTGGAACCCGGCTTCCTCGAGGTCGTCTACCACCTCTATTCGATGGTCCAGCGGCACGGCCCGGTCGTTGTCAGGGCGCGAACCGCCAACCGCACGGACTCTGCCACCCTGCCCTCCTTGACGCCTGTCTGGCGCTCGGCCGAGTTTCAGGAGCGCGAGATCTTTGACCTCTTTGGCGTAGTGTTCACGGGCCACCCCGACCTGAGGCGGATCCTGATGTGGGACGGTTTTAAGGACTACCCGATGCGCCGCGACTACGTGGAGCCCGAGGACTACGCGTGGGAGCCGACGCCCCACGGCGACCTCGTCGAGAAGGCAAAACGCGCGCAGGCGCAATCCGGGGGTGCCCAGACATGAGCACCTTAGGCGACTCTCCTTTGTTCCCTTCGGGCGGTGCCCATGTAAAGGCTGTCACCGACGAATTCCACGGGGACCTCCTGGAGGTTTCCATGGGGCCCCACCACCCGTCCACACACGGGGTGTTCCGCATGGTGGTGACGCTCGACGGCGAGCGGATCGTGAAGCTTAAGCCGGTCCTTGGTTACCTGCATCGAAACCATGAGAAGATTGGCGAGGCGACGAGCTACCTCGGGTCCATGCCCTACACCGACCGACTCGACTACCTGAACGCGATGACCAACAACTGGGCCTACGCGATCGCGGTCGAGAAACTGGGGGGGCTGGCCGTCCCCGAGAGGGCCGAGTACATAAGGATCATCCTCGCGGAGCTTTCGCGCCTGCAGAACCACGTGTGCTTGGCGGGCTTCCTACTCCAGGACACGGGCGCCAGCGGCACGCCCCTCATGTATGCGTTCCGCGAGCGCGAAAACATCCTCGGGCTCTTTGAGTCGCTCAGCGGCTCACGGATGATGTGCAACTACCAGCGCTTCGGCGGATGCCGCGTGGATCCGTCGGCGGAGTGGATGCAGCAGGCGTCTACCCTCGTGGAGGGGTTCGGCGCGTTCCTCGACGAGTTCGAGGAGCTGATAACGGGCAACGAGATCCTGATGGCAAGGACCCAGGGCATAGGTGTGCTGAAGGCTGCGGACGCCGTGGCCGCTGGGATCACGGGCCCTATGCTGCGGGCCGCGGGAGTGGCCTACGACATCCGCAAGGTGGACGGCTACGGCTTCTATCCGCGCTTCAACTTCAGGGTGCCGCTGGGCGCGCATGGCGACACCTACGACCGCTACATGATACGAATCCTGGAGATGAGGGAGTCGATAGCGATCCTCCGGCAGGCCCTCCGGGACGTGCCCGCCGGACCCATCATGGACCCAAAGGCGAAGCTTAGGGGTTTCAGTCCGAAGCCCGGCGAATCCTACGGACGCATCGAGGGGCCCAAGGGCGAGATTGGGTTCTACCTGATAAGCGACGGCAGCCCGAATCCCTACCGCTACCGTGTGCGTCCGCCCTCCTTTGTTAACCTTACCGTGCTAGAGGACCTCTGCTTGGGTCACACGATCGCAGATTCGGTCGTGATCCTAGGGAGCATCGACATCGTCCTTGGGGAGGTTGACCGATGAGCCCCCTCGGCCCGGATAACGCAAGGCGGCACGCCTCCGGCGCCCGGCTTCCCTCCCTCCCACCATGCTAGGCTCTGGACTTATCCAAGGCTTGGCGGTTACCGCGAGGAACTTCGTGGGGTCTTTTCACGACCCGAAACGCCTCACGACGCTCGAGTACCCCGAGAAGAAGACGGTGCTCCCGGAGGCGTTCCGCAACTTCCCGTTCCTCGTTTCGGAAAAGGCCGAGGATCCGATGGGAACGCTGCGCTGCGTCGCGTGCCAGATCTGCGAGAAGGAGTGCCCGCCGCAGTGCATCTACATCGAGAAGAGCAAGGACAAGAAGCCCGATGCCGCGGGCAAGATGCAGATCTACCCGGCCGTCTTCCTGATAGACAGCTCGGTCTGCATGAACTGCCAGATCTGCGTGGAGGTCTGCCCGTTCGACGCCATCAAGATGGACCACGAGTACGAGATCGCGACGCAGGACCGGTTCAAGGCTCTCCTGCTCGACAGGGAGCGGCTGGCGAAGCCCAACAGCTATTTCCATTCGATACGCCCCGAGGAGGCCGCTGAGGTCGACGGCCGGCTTGCGGCCGAGCGCAAGGCCGCGGAGGAGAAGGCAAAGGCCGCAGCCCTGGCGAAGGCGGCCGCCGTGGCCAAGCCTGCGCCCCAGGCGGCGCCAAAGCCGGAGTCTGCACCCGGCGGGAGTTCTCCCAAGACCACAAACCCCGCATGAACCCGCCGCTCGCAGTTCTCGACCCGGTCCTTGAGCGCGCCCCGCAGATCCTGCGCGACCTGCTCACATCCCACCTGCCAGAGCCCTGGCGCTGGTTTGTGAACAGCCTCCTCGCGATCGTCGTCATCCTGGCGGTCTTTGGCCTCCTCTTTGCGGCCCTGACACTCGCCGAGCGAAAGATCCTAGGGCGGGTCCAAAACCGGCCAGGCCCGAACCGCACCGGCCCCTTTGGCCTCCTGCAGCCGATCGCCGACGGGATAAAGATGCTCTCCAAGGAGGACATCGTCCCGCGGGATGCGGACCACTTCCTTCATTTCCTGGCGCCGGTAACGCTGCTGGCCTCCTCTATCCTCGCCTTTGCGGTGATCCCCTACGGCCGGAACCTGGTGCCGGTCGACATGGATGCCTCCGTCCTCTATTTCTTCGCGGTCGGCGCCACCACCGAGCTCGCGGTCTTCATGGCCGGGTGGTCGAGCCATAACAAGTACTCGCTCCTGGCGGCCATGCGGGCGCTGGCGCAGCTCATAAGCTATGAGCTCCCCCTCCTCCTCTCCTGGCTGCCGATCGTGATGATCTCAGGGACGCTCTCAACGACAGGCATCGTTGCGGCGCAGTCGGGATGGCGCTGGGGCTGGATGCCCACCTGGCACGTCTTCACGCCCTGGGGATTCGCGGGCTTCATCATCTTCATGGTCGCGGCCCTGGCGGAATCGAATAGGTCGCCCTTCGACCTCCCCGAGGCGGAGAGCGAACTTATCGCGGGCCACCTTACCGAGTACAGCGGCTGCAAGTACGTCTTCTTCTTCATGGCGGAATACTTCGGGATGATTGCGCTGAGCGGCATGGCGGTGACGCTCTTTCTCGGGGGGTGGCACGCGCCGCTGCCGTCGCTCGAGTTCATCCCGTCGTACGCTTGGTTTGCCGCCAAGCTTCTCGCGCTGCTCGTCGGCTTTATCTGGATCCGCGCCACGTTCCCGCGGCTTAGGATCGACCAGCTGACCCGCTTTGCCTGGAAGTTCCTCGTGCCGCTTGCCCTCATCAACCTTGGCACCGCCGCATTCTGGTCGCTGAGCGAGGGCTGGTCCGGGCCGCTCCATCTGGCGCGCTGGGCCGTTGCCGTGGCCCTGGTCGTAGTCCCCTTCGTCATCATGGGCAGGCGCCTAAGCGGAGGCGTGGCGCCCCGCACCTACAGCTACGCCGCATGACGACTGCCCTGCTGATCCTCATCTCACTGGTGACCCTTGGCGCGGCTGCCACGGCGATGGTCCTCCGCAATTTGATCCACAGTGTCCTGCTGTTGATCGGCAGCTGGATAGGGGTATCGGTCTTCTACCTCTGGGCGGGAGCAGAATTCGTGGCATTCGCCCAGGTGCTCGTCTACGTGGGCGCCGTCTCGATGGTGGTGCTCTTTGCCGTCCTTTTGACCCGCCGGTCTCGGTCGGACATCTCGGTTTCGCGGGACTCGGCTAGCCGCGCCATCTCGGCCGTCCTTGTCGGGGCCTGTGTCCTGGGCGTGCTCCTTTACGGGGTGGTCTTCTCCGCGCTTCCGAATCCCGGCGCTCGCCGGCCCAACGCGAGCGTGCACCAGCTCGGGATGGAGCTCCTGGGTCCCCATGCCGCCTCCCTGATCATAATCGGGATGATTCTGACGGTGGCAACCCTCGGCGGGGTTGTCATTGCTTCAGCCGAGGCTGGCGCGAAGACGGAGGACCCTTCGTGAACGGACACGGCCTCCAGCTTTGCCTGGCCTTTTCGAGCCTGCTTTTCTGCGTTGGACTTGCCGGCTCCCTCTCCCGCAGCAACAGCATCCTGGTGCTTCTTGGAATCGAGCTGATGCTCAATGCTGCGAACTTGAACTTCATCGCGTTTTGGCGCTACGGGCAGGCGCCCGCGCCCGCAACGGGCGTCATCTTCGTGGCGTTCTCGGTCGCCGTGGCTGCTGCCGAGGCGGCCGTCGGCCTGGCCCTGGTGATCGCGGTCTACCGAAGGCAGAAGAACATAAGGCTCCAGGAGGCGGTTCGGCTAAAGGGCTAGGCCCGCACGACAACCATGAGCTTCTCCGCCGACCACCTCTGGCTCATCCCCGCGCTGCCGCTCCTTGCAGCGCTTATAGGCGCCCTCGCGCCCCGGAGGGCGCGCGCCGTGGCTGCCGGGGCTGCTATCGCCGCAATTGCCGCCTCGTTTGTCCTTTCATGCGGGGCGCTCTCAGCGGCTCTTAAGGCTCCATCGGCGCACCAGGTCCTCAACTTTGACTGGTTCAGCCTGGGCGAGGGCTCCGTGCGCCTGGGGTTTCTCCTCGATCCCCTGACGGCGCTCATGTGCGTGATGGTAAGCTTCGTGAGCGCGCTCATCTTCGTGTTCAGCCTGGGCTACATGAGGGAGGACGAGAATTTTAAGCAGTTCTTCTGCTTCCTGAGCCTTTTTGCGGCGGCCATGATGGGGATCATCGTTTCGAACAGCCTGCTTCTTGTGTTCGTGTCCTGGGAGCTTGTGGGGCTGGCCTCGTACCTTCTGATCGGCTTCTGGTTCACCAAGCCGGCGGCGGCGGCGGCGGCGAAGAAGGCGTTCATCACGACCCGAATCGGCGACATCGGGTTCTTCATCGGCCTCCTTTGGCTCAACAACGCCGCCGGTTCCCTCCTCTTCTACGACGGGGGCCGGGGCGTGCTGGAGTCAGCGACGCTGGCCACCCTTTCCTCGCAGCTCACGGTGGGTGGGCTTGCGGTCTCCACGGCGATTGGCCTCCTGGTTTTCTGTGGGGCTGTCGGAAAGTCGGGCCAGTTTCCCCTCCATGTTTGGCTTCCCGACGCGATGGAGGGGCCAACCCCCGTTTCGGCTCTGATCCATGCGGCGACCATGGTGGCTGCGGGCGTGTTCCTCATCGCGCGGGTTTACCCCCTGATGGCGGCGGACCAGGCGCTAACGATCGTCCCCGTACACGCGCTCACGGTTGTCGCTTTTATCGGGGCTATTACGGCGCTCCTTGGCGCCTGTATCGCCGTTGCACAAAACGACATCAAGAGGGTTCTTGCCTTCTCCACGGTGTCGCAGCTCGGCTACATGATGATCGCAATAGGCGTGGGCTCATGGGTTGCCGCGATCTTCCACCTTCTCACGCATGCCTTCTTCAAGGCGCTCCTGTTCCTTGGCGCCGGGTCCGTGATCCACTCCGCCCACCACGAGCAGGACATCCGCAGGCTTGGTGGCCTAAGCACGCGGATGCGTGTCACCTTCGCGACATTCGCCATCGGCATGATGGCGCTCGCCGGGGTGCCCTTCCTCTTTTCGGGCTACTGGAGCAAGGAGGCGATCCTGCATGCCGCCTACACCTGGGAGGTATCCTCGCTTCCGCTCGTGATGGCGCTCATCGCCGTGGCGCTGACGGCGTTCTACATGACACGCCTGGTCTCGGAGGTTTTTTTCGGGAAACCCCGGTCGGAGGCAGCGGGCCATGCGCATGAAAGCCCTGGCGTGATGACAGTCCCGCTAGTGCTTCTCGCCGCCTGCGCGATCGGCCTGGGGTTTCTCGGCACGCCCATGTGGCCATGGCTCCAATCGTCGCTATCGGGAACGCCCGTTGAGCCTCACTCCCTCCTGGAGGGAGCCAGCCTCATCGTCCTTTCGGTGCTGTTGGTCTTGACCGGGATCGGGGCCGGCTGGGCGCTTTATGCGCGCCGCGTCCGGCAGACTCCCGTTGCTCTGGATCCGGTGGAGTCCGCCTTTCCCAGGGCATTCGCCTTTGCAGCCGCCCGCATGAAATTCGACGAGCTCTACGCTGCCACCTTTGGCAGGATTAACTCCGGACTCGCCTCCCTGGCGGCATGGCTGGACCGCAGGGTTTGGGGCGCGATCATTGATTCCCTGGCGAGGTTCGGAGAAACCGCCGGCCGCTTCAACCGCGAGACCGATGACGACGGTCTTAACGCGGGGTTTAACGCGGCAAGCGAGGAGCTGCGCACCGTCGGAAAGCGCTACTCGCGGGCGCAGACCGGCGAGGCTCACGGTTACCTGCGGATAATGGCCATCGGCTTCGTCGTACTCGCCATCCTGGCGATCATAGGAGGGGGGCGATGAGTCCGAACTTCCCTCTGCTCTCCCTGGTTGTATTCGCCCCGTGGCTCGGCGCCCTGGCCCTCTGGTTCTTGCCCAGGCTAAGCCCTGTGACAGCGCGGATCCTCGCGCTCGCGTTTAGCCTCTCCACGCTCGCCCTTTCCGGGCTTGCCCTTTGTTCCTTCGACCCGTCGGCCGCGGGGTTCCAGTTTTCCGAGCAACACGCATGGATCTCCTCACTTAACGTCCACTACCGCCTCGGATTGGACGGACTGAGCCTTATCCTCGTGCTTCTGACGGGCGTCCTGGGCCCCCTTTCCATCCTGGCGTCGTGGCGCCAGGAGACAAACACCAGGCTCATGTGCATGCTTTTCCTGCTTTTGCAGGGTGCAGCCCTTGGCGTGTTTCTGGCGCTCGACTTCGTTCCCTGGTTCCTCTTCTGGGAGCTAAGCCTAGTCCCCGCCTACTTCCTGATAAGGCTCTGGGGCGGGCCTGGCGCCACGCGAGCCGCGTACCAATTCGTGATCTACACGGTCGGGGGCAGCGCGTTCATGCTGCTCGGATTCGCGGGATTATTCCTGGCGACCGGCACGCTAGATTTCACGGTGCTGGCAGGCCTTGCTGCAGACGGTTCGCTTGCGAGCAAGCTTTCGGTCCTGGGGGGGTTCTGGCCCACAGCGGTGTTCTTCGGGGTCCTGCTGGGCCTGGCGGTCAAGGTTCCGCTCTTCCCGTTCCACACCTGGTTGCCATCGGCCTATGCCGAGGCCCCGACCGGGGCATCGATGTTCATGACCGGGGTGATGTCCAAGATGGGGGTCTACGGATTCCTTCGGATTCTCTGGCCGCTCTTCCCGGCCTCCCTGCACCGGTTCGCCCCGGCCCTTGTATGGCTCGCCCTCGGGGGTGTCGTGTTCGGCGCGTTTGCCGCCATGCGCCAGCGCGACCTTAAACGCATGGTCGCCTATTCCTCGGTCAACCATGTGAGCTATTGCCTCCTGGCGCTTTTTGCCGTGTGCGCGCTCTCGCGCCCGAACCCGGAGGCGGCGACCGGTGCGCTCGTGGGCGCGATCCTCCAGATATTCAACCACGGCATTTCGGCGGCGGCTCTCTTCTTCTGCGTGGGCGTCCTTGAGAGCCGGGCGGCCGGCAAGCGAGGTATCGGGGATTTCGGGGGCGTCCGATCCGCGGCGCCGCTCTTGGCGGGTCTCTGCGGGATTTCGATGTTCTCGTCGCTCGGGCTCCCTGGCCTGAACGGCTTCGTCGGGGAGTTCCTGATTTTCCGCGGCGTCTGGGGCCTTGTTCCGTGGGTGGCGGCACTCTCCTGTCTGGGCCTCTTTGCCACCGCCTTCTTCCTTCTCACCTTCTGGCAACGGGTCTTCCACGGGCCGAGAGCTGGCGCCGCGGAGAGCTCCTTCCCTGACCTCACGGGCGTCGAGACGGCCACGCTTGTTCCCCTGGTGGCCCTCATGTTCGCGTTCGGCATTTTGCCGCAGCTGCTGACGGTGCTTGTTAATCCCCTGGTGTCGTCCTGGGTCGCTCACCTCGTCCTTCCATGAGCGCCCTGCCCTGCACGATCTACATCTCCTTTACGGGCGCCCTGCTGGCGCTTGCGGCGGGTCGGCGTTCGCCCGGGTCGGCGCGCCTTGTGGCGCTCGTGTTTGCGCTCCTTGCCTGGGGTGTCGCCCTCGTGGCGGCCTTCAGGTTTGTGCCGGACGCCGCGGGTCCGGTGACTCTCGTCGACCTCCCCTGGATCCCGCAGATGGGGATCCGCTACCACCTTGCCGCCGACGGCATCAGCCTGACGCTGGCGGTCCTCACGGGCCTGGCCGCAACGGCCGGAATTCTCTTTTCCTGGAATGTGGACAAGCGAACGGGTGAGTTCTTCGCGTTCTACCTGACGCTAATAGGCGGGGTCTACGGGGTCTTCCTGAGCGCGGACGCCTTTCTCTTCTTTGTTCTCTACGAGATCGCCATCGTCCCGAAGTACTTCCTGATTGCGATCTGGGGTTCCACGAACCGCGAGTACGGGGCGATGAAGCTCGTGCTGTACTCTTTCGCCGGGAGCGCGCTCGTCCTCGCGGGCCTGCTCTGGGCATATGCGGCGGGCGGCGCCCACGGCTTTGGCGTGGCGGAATTGGCGCAGGCGGCCGCCAGCTTCTCCCATGGGCAGCAGGTCTGGATGTTCGCCTTGGTGTTCCTCGGCTTCGCGGTTCTTGCCGGCATGTTCCCGTTCCACACCTGGGCACCCACGGGGCACGTGGCCGCGCCCACGGCTGCGTCCATGCTGCTGGCGGGAGTCGTGATGAAGCTGGGGGCCTACGGTTGCCTTCGCGTCGCGATGCCTCTCTTCCCGCTGGGCTTCGCGTTCTGGCAACCGATGATCTTTTGGCTGGCCCTTATCGGGATCATTTATGCGGGCCTTGTGGCCCTGGTCCAGGAGGACTTCAAGTTCGTGATCGGCTACTCGAGCGTCAGCCACATGGGATTTGTGCTCCTTGGCCTGGCCGCGGCCAACGTGAGGGCCGCGAGCGGCGCGGTACTCCAGATGTTCTCGCACGGTGTCATCGCGGGCCTGCTTTTCGCGGTTGTGGGGCGGATGGTCTATGACCGAACCCATACCCGTAAGCTTGCGGATCTCCGGGCCACGGCGCTCTACAAGCGGATGCCGTTTGCGGCCGCGGTGTTCGTGCTAGCCGGGATGGCCTCGATGGGCATGCCCGGATTCAGCGGCTTCCCCGCCGAGCTGACGATCCTCGTCGGCACGTGGCAGTCGGCCCCTTGGGCGGCCGTTCTGGCCGCAGTCGGTGTCCTTGTGGCCGCCGCATTCACGCTCAGGGTAATCCAGGTGTCGTTTTTTGGTCATGACCCCGTGGCCGAGGCCACGGTGCACCCGGAACCCTACGCCCCCGTCACCCTTGCTGAGAAATGCGGGGCGGTCCTGCTGCTCGGCGCAACGATTCTGATTGGTATAAAGCCTGACCTGCTGCTCGATCTGATCCGGCCGGCGCTCCAGGCGCCGTTTTTCCAGGCGGTACTGAAAGGGGGCGGACTGTGAGCTTTGACTACGCGGGCCTGTTCGGGGCGCTTAAGCCGGAGACAGCCCTTGTCGTTGGGGCCCTCTTGGTGCTTGGCCTCGACCTGTCGCTCCTGAAAGGCCGAAGCGCAGGGGCCAGGCGCGGCGCCGCCCTTTTCCTCGGCTCCGCCGCGCTCATGGTCGCCGGTTGGCTGGTCTGGGTTGGACCGCATGGACCGGTCTTCGGCGGCGTCCTTGTCCTCGACAAGTTTGCGCAGGCCACTCGCGTGGGAGTTCTATCGCTGACGCTCCTTGCCATGGGGACGGCCTCCTGCAACCGGGCGGGGCGGAACCCGGCGGAGCTGGTCGCGGTGATGCTGTTCGCCGCCGTGGGTTTTACGCTCATGGCCGCCGCTCAGCAGCTTCTCGTGGCGTTCCTCTCCCTCGAGCTCGCGAGCCTCTCGCTCTACATCCTGGCAGGGTTTGACAAGAGTCGGCCCGAGTCGGCCGAGGCGGGGCTAAAATACTACCTCTTCGGGGGAATGGCGGCTGCGTTTCTACTTTTCGGCATTAGCCTAGTGTACGGGCTGACGGGCTCTATTGACCTGCCGGTGATAGCGGAGCGCCTCAGGTCCCTGCCGCCTAGCCCGCTGCTGATGGTGGCCCTTGTCATGATCCTCGTGGCCTTTGGATTTAAGGCCGCCGCGGCGCCCTTTCACCTTTGGGCCCCTGACGTCTACGAGGGCGCCCCGACGGTAGCCGCATCACTGGTCGCCTCGGCCTCAAAGCTCGCGGCCTTCACCTTTTTTACACGCATGCTCTGGACCGGGTTTTACCCTGTTGCGGGAAGCATTTCCACGGCAGCTGTGACCCCGGGCTGGCTTGCACCTCTCGCGGCCATCGCAGTGCTCTCGATGCTGATAGGAAATTTCGGAGCCTTGGCGCAGCAGAACGTTCGCCGCCTGCTCGCCTATTCTGCGATAGCGCATTCCGGGGTCCTAATGCTGGGCGTCATGGCGGCAGGTGACTACGGCGTGGGCCCCCTTTTCTTTTACGCCTCGACTTACGGGATAGCGGCGCTCGGAGCCTTCGCTGTCGTCGGAGTTGTGGAGGCCTCGGGCGGCTGCCAGAAGATCACAGACTTGGCGGGGCTGGCGCGACGCTCGCCCCTGCTGGCCGGCTGCCTCTCGGTCTTCATCCTCTCGCTCGCTGGAATTCCCCCGCTTGCGGGTTTCTTTGGCAAGTTTTCGGTCTTCGCCTCGGCCCTTCGGCTGGGCGGGCTCGCGGGACCAGCAGGCTGGCTTGTCGTGCTCGCTATCGCGCTGAGCGCGGTCGCCCTCTACTATTACCTGATCGTCCTCAAACAGGCGCTAGTTGAGGCCCCGGCCGAGGGGGCCGGGAAGATAGCGATTCCCGCCGCCGCCGAGGTGGCCCTTGTTGCCGCGGCGGTCCTCCTCGTCCTGCTCGGGGTGAGGCCTTCCCTTATGCTGGGTCTGTTCTAGGTGGTACGGTCCTGGCTCGCCGGGTCATTGCGCCGCTTTGACAGGAGCTGCAGCCGGGGCCGGGCCCGTGAAGAGAGGCTTCGACTTTAGAATGCTCTGGTATAGGCCCCAGCTCAGGGGCAGGGCCACGAGGATCCATGCGAGTGCGATCAACCAGGCGGGGCTTTTTTGGGCGGGAGCGTTCATGGGGTGTTCGGAAGCTGGATTTGGGACTCGAGTGGTTCGACGGTCAGGCTGTCCACTCCTTGTGGTGGTGCTTCGGGTCAACCTCGCGGACAAGCAGGTTGCAGATGAGTCCGACGACAAGGATGCACGCCATCAGGTACATCGTGGTGTTGTAGGCCTGCTCCTTGGGCACCCCGTGCGCCTTCTGGTAGGCGGAGATGTTCGTGACCAGCTGCGGCCCCAGAACTGCGGCCATCGACCAGGCGGTGATCACGCGGCCGTGGATGGCCCCGACCTGCATCGTGCCGAAGATATCTCGAAGATAGGCCGGAGTCGTCGCGAATCCGCCCCCGTACATGGAGATGATGACCGAGGCGATCGCCCCGAAGAACGTCACGCTGTTGAGCTTCTGCGAATAGGGAACCAGCAGGTAGAGGATGCATCCCAGTATGAAGTAGACGCAGAATGCGCCCTTGCGCCCAATGACGTCGGAGTAGGAGGACCAAAAAAACCTTCCTCCCATGTTGAAGATGCTCAGCAGCCCGACGAAGCCCCCGGCCGCTGCTGCGCTTACGCCGAACATGTCCTGGGTCATGGGAGAGGCCTGCGCGAGCAAGCCGATGCCCGCCGTCACGTTCGTGCAAAGCACCACCCAAAGGAGCCAGAACTGGGGGGTTTTCCATGCGACGTCGACCGAGACCTGCGCGGCGGTCACCAGCTTCCTGGTCTCCGTCGACGGAACATAGCCCTCCGGGGCCCACCCTTGGGCGGGCACGCGCACGATCAGGGCGCCAAAGTTCATCATCACAAAATACAGCCCCCCCATCACAAGAAAGGCCTCGGAGACTCCGACCGAGGTGGGCGACTTGAAGTGGTCCATGAGGACCACGCCCAAGGGGCCGCCCACCAGGGCGCCGCTGCCAAAGCCCATGATCGCCATGCCCGTCGCCATTCCGGGGCGGTCGGGGAACCACTTGACGAGGGTCGACACCGGGGCGATGTAGCCAAGGCCGAGGCCAATTCCACCGACAAGGCCGTAGCCAAGCGAAAGGAGCGCGAAATTGTGGATCCGCACGCCAAAGCTCGCGATCACGAGGCCGCCGCAAAAAAAGCAGGCGCTGGCAAACATGGTCTTCCTGGGGCCGTTTTTCTCGACCCACTTTCCAAACACCGCTGCCGACAGGCCCAGGATGATGAGGCCCAGCGAGTAGGTGCAGAGCACGATCGTGGGCAAGGACCAGTCGCCCGCGGTGGGTTTTGTGATTCCGAGTGAGCGGCTTAGCGGCAGGTTGAACACGCTGAAGCCGTAAATCTCACCTATGCACATCTGGACGGCGATGGCGGCCGGTGGGACAAGCCAGCGACTGTAGCCGGCGGGGGCTACGGTGTGCTCTCGGTCTAGGAAGGATAACATGGCGGGGTATTTGGGTGGGTTGATGGACTGGAAAGCCGTTGGATCGTGCTACCCGCTCCCGAGGGTGGCCTCGGCGCGCATTGCGGCGGCGGCGGCATCGGGGTCGGCCGCCGGCCCGACCGTGATCACGACGCTCTTGGACGTGGGGGTGTTGCTCACGTCGGCCACGCTGTCCACCGGGACCAGGACATTGGCCTCGGGGAAGTACGTTGCGGTGCAGCCGCGCGGGATGTTGAAGGGCGCCACCATGAAGGACGGGGCATGACGCCTCTCTCCGTTAAAATGGCTCGTGAGGTCGACCAGCTGCCCCTGGACGAGGCTGCGGTCGGCCATGTCCTCTTCGTTCATGAAGATCACCCGCCTGCCGTTGAAGATTCCGCGGTAGCGGTCATCAAGGCCGTAGACCGTCGTGTTGAACTGGTCGTGCGTGCGAATCGTCATCATGACGAGCTGGCCGGGTTCGAGCGTGGGCGGCGGCAGGTGATGGAGCGTGAAATTCGCCCTCTTGTTTGGCGTGTGGAACTTCCTCTCGTCGCGGGGCGCGTTGGGCAGATAGAAGGGTCCAAGCCGGATCCTCTGGTTGAAATCCTTGAACCCGGGGACGACGCGCTCGATGCGGTCCCGGATCCTGTCGTAGTTTCCGGACAACTCGTCCCAGTCAGCTGAGAAGGTTGGCCCCAGGACTGCCTTGGCCAGGCCGGCGACAACCGCCGGCTCGCTCCTCAATTCCGGTGAGGCCGGCTGGAGGCTGCCCCGTGACGGGTTGATGATCCCCATGCTGTCCTCGGTCGTTACAAACTGCTCTCCAGAGGCCTGCAGGTCGCGCTCGGAACGCCCGAGGCACGGCAGAATGAGGGCAGTCCGTCCCGTGACCAGGTGCGAGCGGTTCAGCTTCGTGGCTACCTGGGCGGTGAGCGTGCAGCGCCGCAGGGCGGCCGCGGTGAACTCGGTGTCGGGGGTTGCCGAGAGAAAGTTTCCGCCGAGGCAGAAAAGGGCGCCTATCTGGCCGGAGTGCATGGCCCTTATCGTGTCCACCACGTCGAGGCCGTGCGCGCGCGGCGGGGCAAAGGAGAACTCCTCCCCCAGCCTGTCCAGGAAGCGCGCCGAGGGCTTCTCGAAGATCCCCATGGTCCTGTCCCCCTGCACATTGCTGTGCCCGCGCACAGGGCAAGCCCCGGAACCCGGGCGGCCGATGTCCCCACGTAGCAGGAGAAAGTTCATGACCTCCTGGATAGTGCCGACGGCGTTCTTGTGTTGGGTAAGGCCCATGGCCCAGCACGCGATTGTGGCCCGTGACGCCATGGCTACCGAGGCTGCGGCCCGGATTTGCTCGCGGCCGAGCCCGCTTGCCTCGGTCAGGGCCTCCCAGGACACGTTGCGCAGGTGCTCGGCCAGCTCGGCAAACCCGCTCGTGAAATCCGCAATGAATGCGCGGTCGAGGACCGTTCCCGGGTTCGCGTCCTCCGCCTCCAGCATCTCCTTCATGATCCCCTGGAACACGGCCATGTCGCCGTTTATCCTGACCGGCAGCCACATGTCCGCGATCGCGGTACCCTTGCCAAAAAGAATGCCGGGCACGCGCAGGGGGTTCATGAGCTCCTGCGGGTTTTTGAAGTGCTCGAGGCCAAGCTCGGGAAGGGGGTTGATGCTCACGATCTTGGCGCCGCGGCGCTTGGCCGCCTGCAGCGCCGTCAACATGCGGGGGTGGTTTGTGCCGGGGTTCTGCCCCACGATGAAGATCGCGTCGGCCTTCTCGAAATCGGGGAGCGTCACCGTGCCCTTTCCGATGCCGATCATCTGGCTGAGCGCGGCCCCGCTCGACTCATGGCACATGTTCGAGCAGTCCGGAAGGTTGTTCGTGCCATAGGCCCGGACGAAGAGCTGGTAGAGGAACGCGGCCTCATTGCTCGTCCTCCCCGAGGTGTAGAACGAAGCGTGGTCCGGGGACGGCAGGCCCTTAAGGGCCTCGGCCACAAGCATGAAGGCATCCTCCCAGGCAATGGGCTCATAATGGTCGGCACCCGGCCGGAGGACCATGGGCTCCGAGAGGCGGCCCTGCTTGCCGAGCCAGTAGTCGGACTGGGACGCGAGCTCCGCGACACTGTGCTTCCTGAAAAACGCGCGCGTGATCCGCTTCATGGTGGCCTCGTCCGATACCGCTTTGGCCCCGTTCTCGCAGAACTCCGCAACATGGCGGTTGCCGTCCGGCGACGGCCACGCGCAGCTCTGGCAGTCAAATCCATCCTTCTGGTTGATCTGGAGGAGCATCTTTGTGCCGCGCACGATCCCCATCTCGCGGTGCGCGAAGGACACCGTGTTCACCACGGCCTTTAGTCCCGCCGCCGCGCCTTTCACCGCACCGATGCGCGTCCCCTCGATTTCGATCGGTGGCAAAGCCTCGGGCTCGGGCGTCTCGGGATTCGCCATGGGTTAGAAATCCACGGGGGCCTGGGCGGCCTCGGCCAGCCGCTGCGCGCCGGAATAAACGTTCACCCGGCCCCCGCGGGCGAAGCCGAGGAGCGTGGCGCCAAACTGGCGGGCAAGGTCCACGGCGAGGCTTGAGGGTGCACCCACCGCGACGAAGATGGGTATTCCCGCCATGAGGGCCTTCTGGATGAGCTCGAAGCTGGCCCGGCCGCTCACCACCAGCACGGCATTCCCAAGGGGAGTGGCGCCGGCCAGGAGCTGCGCGCCGATTACCTTGTCCACGGCGTTGTGCCTCCCGACGTCTTCGCGCGCCAGCACCAGTTCCCCAGCCGCTCCGAAAAGGCCGGCTCCATGGAGGCCTCCCGTCCGCTCGAACACACTCTGAGTCCTTCGCAGCAGGTCGGGTAACCCGACCAGGGTGCTTAGAGGCACACGGGGCTCCCCTGGGGGGAGCCTAATCTCGCGGGCCGCGCTCAGGGCCTCGATCGAGGTCTTCCCGCATACTCCGCAGCTTGAGGTTGTATAGAAGTGCCTCTCCAGCGCCCGCAGGTCGACCTCCACGCCGGTCGATAGGCAGACACGGATCGTGTTGGCATTAAGGGGGCCCCCATCCTCCCTGGTCACGGGCACGATCTCGGCAATCTGGGTGCGGTCGCAGATGAGTCCCTCCCCGAACAGGAATCCTGCCGCCAGCTCCGCATCGTTCCCCGGTGTGCGCATGGTAACTGAAACGCTCCGGTTTACCCGTGTGCCCCCGCGTCGCTCATAGCTGAGCTGGATCTCAAGAGGCTCCTCGGTCGCAAGCGCATCCTCATGGGCCGACAAGTCCCCATCCACGGACCTAAGGAGGTTCACCGGGGTGGTGCCGCCTTTCGGGGTGGGGCCGGACGCTTGGGGCAAAAAGCTTACGGGCATTGGGGGACTCAGCGGGGTAACGCGTTGCTTGGCCAATGCTGATAACCCGAAAATGCTCTCTGTCAAAGGCCCGCTCTTGCTTCGCGGCCGTACGGGCCCTTCTTTAACGTGAACGCCCCATCGGGGAAGGTGGCGCGTTAATCCATGTCCTGTAGGGTGTTCCAATTGGCGAGCCTAGGGCGGTCGCCCGCGCGCAGCGGCACCACGACCATCATGCGATGGCGTACGAGCGAGCCGAGAAGGGTCTGCAGGGAAAGCCTCCCCTTCTCGAGGCAGGCAAAGCAATGGCGCTTGGCGGTACTCGGATATATGGCTGCCAGGGGTTCGAAGCCGTCGGGGCCGCGGACGACGGCGCCCATACCCGGGCGGCACTTCCGACGTAGCCTGCGAAACCACGCCGCGTCAACGCGCGGAAGGTCAACGGCCAGGACCGCGACCCATCTGGACTCGGAAAACGACAGCGCCGCAGCAAGGGCGCCCATGGGGCCGGCCCCGGCTGTGGGGTCCCGGATCTCGCCGCTCCTCCACCCGTAGGAGCGCTGGCGCTTCCTAAGGGAGAGCGCCAGCGGGCGCGCCCCGGCTTGTTCCAGCACGCGGAGTTGGCGTCGCCAAAGCTCGGTGCCTCGGATCCGCAGGCGGGCTTTGTCGCTTCCCATCCGAACCGAGCGCCCTCCCGCCAACACGACGCCCGCCAGGGACGCTCCTGGCCCGGTCACGCCGCCTCCCGCCTGAGCACGCCGTCGGACAGCACGCGGCAGCGCAGGCCCCCGCGGCCCTTTAGCCACTCCTCGGCACCCGGTGCCACCGCATTGTCCATCCAATGGCAGGGCCGGCATTCCTCCGTCGCCTCGAACAAAACGCCCTGGATGGAGAACCGCCGGCCGATCAAGGCGTTTAGGTCTGCGCCGCTCAGGATCACGTTTCTGCGAAGCACGGACGGGGCGTGACCGTGAACCTTGAAGTGCTCCTGGAGCTGCCGCCATACCTCCTCGGAAAAGAACGTCACCTGTCCTTTGTAATCAGGGCGGTAGCCGAAGAACCTGTCCCCCTTCAGCCCCATGCCCGTAACGCACTGCACCTCCTCCACCTCAACGGCCGGGTGAGTGTCGGCCACCTTTCCGTAACGGCCAAAAAAGTTGTGGCCTGGCGAGATGAAGATTTGGCGGACCAGTGTCATTCGGCTGCGCGGCATCAGGCGCGGACGGGAGTGTCCACCTGCAGCCATAATGGACCCGCGGTCCTTGGCGAGTCGAAAGGATGCGGGCGGATTCGACCGCGCACCGACGAGGTCTTGGGAAGCTAGACCCGCCAGCTCTGAAGGATCCGCATGTAATTGGCGCGCTCAAACGCGGCCGGGTCCGCGCAGCGCTTCAGGTTCATCGCACCGCGAAACTCACCCACGCTCGAGTACTCGTGCTCCTTCATCCAGTCCTCGAGGCCGTCTAGGAGGCTAAAGAGCACCCGCGGGCCGTGTTTAAGGATAACGGACACGAGCTGGACGGTGTGGGCTCCGGCGAGCACCGCCTTAACGATATCCTCGGAGCTGTGCACGCCCCCGGTGGCCGCGATCGACCCGCGAAGGTGCGGCGAGAGGATGGCAAGCCAGCGTAGCCTTAGGAGAAGCTCGCTTGGGTCAGAGAGCTTTAGCTGGGATTTCGCCTCGAGCGTGTCGATTTCGAAGTCGGGCTGGTAGAACCGGTTGAAGAGGACGACCCCGGATGCGCCGACCCTTTCCAGGGCAAGGGCAAACTGGGCAGGCGACGTGTGGAAGGGCGAAAGCTTCACCGACACAGGGATGTTCACGGCCGCGGCCACCAGGCTCACGGTCTCGAGCATCCCCGTCTCAACCTGTTCGGCGTCCAGCGTCGGGTCCGTTGCGAGCTGGTAGAGGTTCAGCTCGATGGCATTGGCCCCCGCTGCCTCCATCTTGGAGGCGTAGTCGGTCCATCCACCGGGCCTGCACCCGTTCAGGGAGGCGATCACCGGGATGCTAAGCGCGGCTCTTAGGCTCTCGATCTGCTTGAGGTAGCGGTCCGGGGTAAGCTGGTACTCCGAGAAGGCGGGGAAGTAAGAGGTCGCCTCCGCATTGCTCTCTGCCGGGGTCTCGATCAGGTGGATCAGGGCCCGCTGCTCGGCGTCGATCTGCTCCTCAAAGAGCGAGCGCATGACAATGGCAGAGGCGCCCGCGTCCTGAAGCTGGCAGGCGACATGGACCTCCTCGGAGAAGGGCGAGGCGCCAATCACCAGGGGGTTGCTGAGCTTGAGCCCGAGATAGGTGGTTTCGAGGTTCATGACCGGGATACGGGAGTTGGGGTCGTTGGGGGTGCGATGGGCGCCGAGGCGGGCGGCGTGTGGCCGTTGCTGCTCGGGGCCGTGGGGGCTGCGAGCTGCTGGTAGAGAGCGTAGTGCTGCTTGACCTGGGCTTGCGCCAGGGCGCCAAGCTCGATGGCCCTCTCCGGGGCAATGTTCTTGAGGATTCCAAACCGGGTCTCGTTGGCGGTGAACCGCGAGAGCTCGGACTTGGGTGGGCCGGAGTCGAGCCTAAGCGCCACCTCGCCCCTCGCGGCGATCCGCGGATCGTAGCGGAAGAGCGGCCAATAGCCCGTTTCCACGGCCAGCTTCTGCTGCTCAAGGCCGAGATGAAGCGGGAATCCATGGGCGATGCAGTGCGAGTACGCGATGATGAGCGCGGGCCCGTTGTAGCTCTCCGCCTCGCGGAATGCGGTGATCGTCTGGCTGTCCTTCGCGCCAAACGCCACGCGGGCCACATAGACGTGTCCGTACTGCATGGCGATCAGGGCGAGGTCCTTCTTTGCAATCGCCTTTCCTCCCGCGGCAAACTTGGCGACGGCCCCCATGGGGGTCGACTTGGACGCCTGGCCTCCCGTGTTGGAGTAGACCTCCGTGTCGAGAACGAGGACCTTGACGTTCGCGCCGGAGGCCAGGACATGGTCCAGCCCGCCGTAGCCGATGTCATACGCCCACCCGTCTCCACCGAGGATCCAGACAGACTTCTTCACGAGGTCGTCGGCCAGGGCTGTGAGGCGCAGGGCGTCGGGTCCGACCAGCGAGCGCAAGGCCTGGCGCAGGGCCAGAACGCGCTCGCGCTGCGCGGCAATCCCGGCCTCGGTGCTCTGGTCCGCGCCGAGAAGGGCGGTAGCCAAGTCGGGTCCGACGCGGCCGGCGAGGCGGCTGAGGATCTCTCGCGCCGTGCGTGAGCGCTGCTCCACCGCCAGGTGGAGGCCGAGGCCAAACTCTGCATTGTCCTCGAACAGGGAGTTGGCCCAGGTGGGACCGCGGCCATTCGAGTCAAAGCAGTAGGGGGTCGTCGGGAGGTTGCCCCCGTAGATGGAGGAGCACCCTGTGGCGTTGGCGATCAGGAGCCTGTCGCCCACCATCTGGCTCAGGAGCTTCACGTACGGAGTCTCGCCGCAGCCGGCGCATGCCCCGGAGAACTCGAAGAGGGGGACGCCAAACTGGGCGCCCTTGACGGTGCTCATGTCGAGCTTCGCGCGGTCCGGGTCGGGAAGGGAAAGGAAGAAGTCCCAGTTCAGGCGCTCCTTCTCCAGGCGCGGCGCCTGGGAAACCATGTCGATCGCCTTGTGCCGGGGGTTTGTCTTGTCCTTTGCCGGGCAGACCTGGACGCAGATCGAGCAGCCCGTGCAGTCCTCGGGGGCCACCTGGATCGTGTAACGCTGCCCCGGGAACTCTGTGGAGCGGAACGGCGCCGAAAGGAAATCCGCCGGGGCGCCCTCGAGCTCGTCGGGCGCAAAGAACTTGGCGCGGATGGCGGCATGCGGGCAAACCAGGACGCACTTGTTGCACTGGATGCAGATCGATGCGTCCCAGGCAGGCACCTCGAGGGCGATGTTGCGCTTCTCAAAGCGCGCGGTGCCGGTGGGCCAGCAGCCGTCGAGCGGGATCGCGCTCACGGGCATGAGGTCGCCCTCCTCCGCGAGGAGGCGCGCCGTCACCTCGCGCACGAACGTGGACGCCCCCTTGTAGGCAGGTGGCACCGTTGCGGTGGCGGTGGAATCGGCGGCCTCCGGGATCTTTACTTCGCGCATCCCCGCGAGAGCCGCGTCCACGGCGGCATAGTTCATCTTAACGATCTGCTCGCCCTTCTTTCCGTAGGTCTTGTCGATAGCTTTCTTGATGTGCTTGATGGCGTCCTCCTGGGAAAGGACCCCTGAGAGGGCGAAGAAGCATGTCTGGAGGACCGTGTTGGTGCGGCGCCCCATACCGCTAGCCTGAGCCACCTGGGTCGCATCGATCACATAGAGGCGGAGCTTTTTGTCGATCAGAGTGAGCTGCCACTCCAGAGGGAGCTTTTTCCACGTCTCTTCGGGGCTGTACGGCGAGTTAAGGAGAACGGTGGCGCCCGGTGCCGCATAGCGGAGCACATCCGTTCTTCCGACAAAGCTGAATTGGCTGCACGCAACGAAGTCGGCTTTCCGGACCAGGTAGGGGGCCCGTATCGGCTTCGGGCCGAATCGAAGGTGCGACGTGGTCATCGAGCCCGACTTCTTGGAGTCGTACACAAAATAGCCCTGCGCAAAATTGGACGTCTGCTCCCCGATGATCTTGATCGAGTTCTTGTTGGCTCCAACGGTGCCGTCCGCGCCCAGGCCCACGAACACACACTGGCGGACCCCCGTGTTGTCGACGTCGAACTCGGCGTCAAAGGGAAGCGAGGTTCCTGTGACGTCGTCGGTGATGCCGACCGTGAAATGGTTAAGCGGTTCCTTTTGGGTCAAATGCTCAAACACCGCGCGCACCATGCCCGGGGTGAACTCCTTTGAGCCGAGGCCGTAGCGGCCACCCACGACGGTCGGGGAGCTCGCGAGCGCCATGCGCCCCTTGGCGAGCGCCGCCAGGGTGCTCAGGTAGAGGGGCTCGCCGATCGAGCCCGGTTCTTTGGTGCGGTCAAGAACCGCTATCGCCTTCACGGTCCTGGGAAGAGCGGCGAGAAACGAGTCAACGTGGAAGGGAAGGAAAAGGCGGACCGCGATGACGCCCACCTTCTCTCCCCTGGAGGCCAGCCAGTCCACAGTCTGGATCGTCGTCTCCACGCTGCTTCCCATGGCGACGATGACCCGCTCGGCGCACGGGTGACCGTGGTAGTCGAAGAGGTGGTAGCTGCGGCCCGTGACCGCCGCCAGCTTGTCCATCGTCGCCTGGACGATTCCCGGGAGGGCGGCGTAGAATCCGTTCACGGCCTCGCGGCCCTGGAAGTAGACATCCGGGTTTTGAGCCGTGCCGCGGAGGGTCGGCTTGTCGGGAGTCATTGCGCGCGCGCGGAAGGCGGCCAGATCCGCCTCGTCGATGACGCTCCTGAGGTCGTCGTCGGAGAGGACCGAGAGCTTGGACACCTCGTGGGAGGTGCGGAAGCCGTCGAAGAAGTGGATGAAGGGGATCCTTGAGCGGTAGCTGGCTGCGTGGGCAACAAGGGCGAGATCGTGCGCCTCTTGCCCTGAGTTGCTGCACAGGAGCGCGCATCCCGTGGCCCTGCATGCCATGACGTCCTGGTGGTCGCCAAAGATCGAGAGGCCCTGCGCCGCGAGCGCCCGGGCGCTCACGTGCATGGTGAAGGGAAGGAGTTCGCCCGCGATCTTGTAGAGATTCGGGATCATCAGCAGCAGACCCTGCGAGGCCGTGAAGGTCGTGGTGAGCGCCCCGCCGAGGAGGCCCCCGTGGACCGCGCCGGCCACCCCACCCTCCGACTGCATCTCGACAATGCGCGGCACCTGGCCCCATAGGTTAGTCTTCCCGAGAGCCGCCCACTCGTCGCAGGTCTCCGCCATGGTCGACGAGGGCGTGATCGGATAGATAGCGATCAGCTCGTTAAGGCGGTAGGCGACCGAGGAGACAGCCTCGTTCGCATCGTAGGTTACGTAGCTTTGTGACTTGGGAAGGCCGCTGTTGGACATGGAGATATGGGCAGAAAATGGGCGTTACGGGGCGTATTCTGCCATGTGTGCGCTCCTCCTGCTGCGCAGTTTTTGTCATTTTTGCTGCGCAGGCTGACGCACGCCCCATGGAGGGGGCGTCCGGAGCGCTGAGGCGGGACGAAAGCGGCCCCTGCGCGGCCCGCCCCCGCAGGGAGGCGTCGGACCCAGTTGCGTGGCTTCTGGGGGCCTTAAGCCTGGGTTAAACCGTTTGCCGGGCGAAACCGCGCCCTCCGGGCTAGGTTTCGTGCGGCTCGTCGTTCGGCCACGGGCTCTCGTCCTCTGGATCCTCCCCGGGACCATCGTCGGGCGGGATGCTCGGGTCGGCGGCGGCTGCAGTGTCGGACTCGGCGCGATCCTTTGCTTTCATCTCCTCCAGCTGGAGCGGGTGCTCCTCGATCATCTCCCGCTCCGACATGCGCCCGGTGAGCCAGGCTAGGTTCATCGGGTATACGTCGGGATTGAAGATAACAAAGTAAAGGTGCCAGACGATGATCGCCAGGGTTGCGAGGACGGCCTCGTAGAAATGGACCGTGCGTGCGGCGTCAAAGCCCAGCTTCGTGAACCAGTCGATCGAGGTGTTGTCGAACCAGAGGATGGCGCCCGTTAGGCCCATCAGCAGGGTGCCCCAGACAAGCGCCCAGTACTCTGCCTTCTCGATGTAGCTGAACCTGCCGAAGGCGGGTTTGTCGGGCGAGAGGCCCAGGTTGTACCTGAGCACGCGCCACGGGTCCGTCAGGTCGTTCCAGCGCGGCAGGAGGTCCTTGAAGAGGCTCCTCCCGGGCTTTGTGAACGCGAGGTAGCTGATGTGCCAGAGGCCCGCCGAGAGCATCACGACGCCGGAAACCCGGTGCAACAGGCCGCGCAGGTCAAAGGCGCGGTTGCTGAGCTGGCGGATCCCCACGACCCACCAGGCCTCCGGATAACTGAGCATGAAGCCCGTGACGACCAGGAGGACAAAGCTCATGACCAGGGCGCTGTGCTGGAGGCGTTCGTTAAGCGTCATCCTCAGGTAAAGCCGGTGCGCGACCGGGTGCTCCTGGATCTCCCCCTTCTGGATCGCCAGCTTGCGGCGCGTCTTTTTGAGGAAATCCAGGAGATTGTGGAGCGCCATGCCGCCCACCACCGCGATGATCAAGCCTACGTAGATTGTCGCTATCCAGTACAGGAGCGGTGACGTGTCCTTGCGCGTGGAGCTCGCATGGACGGCGCCTATGGAAAACCGGGTGTTGGCGCCCCGGTGGCACTCACCGCAGGTCTTCGCCAGGTTACCCTTGTAAACGCTCGAGGTGGGGTCGTTCTGGGACTTTATGGCGTGCACCCCGTGGCAGCTTGCGCAGTTCACAACCTCGACCGAGCCGCCCCTGTCTGCGAGGCCGTGGTAGCTGTCCGTGAAGGTCTTGAAGGAATCGCTCCTTAGGCCATACTTGCTGGTCAGGCGCACCGAGGCGTGGCACTCCGCGCAGACCTGCTGCGCCAGGTTCGTGTTGTGGACGGGCGAGGACGGGTCGGTGTGCTTCTTTATGTCATGCTCCCCGTGGCAGTCCGTGCAGACTGGTGCGTCAAGGTTGCCCTTTGCCAGGGCGGCGGCATGGACGCTCGTGGCGAACTCCTTCGCCTGCTTCTCGTGGCAGGCGGCGCAGGTGCCGGGTATCCTCAGCCGGTTTACTCGGGCTCCTGCGACCGCGGCCTTGTTCATCGCGTGGGCGCCGTGGCAGTCGATGCAGGTTGCGGACGCGGCATTGCCGTCGGCGAGCGCCGCGCCGTGCACCGAGAGGTTGAACGAGGAGACGAACTTGGCCCCGCGGAGCGACGCGTCCACGACCTCCGCCTTCTTCACGTGGCACGACTCGCAGAGGCGGGCCTGGGCCAGCTTGAGCTCGACGCTCGTCCTGGGCTTGCCGTCCGCGGTGATCGCCTGCTCGTGGCAGGTGAGGCAGTCAAGCCGCGGGCGCGGGCCGCCTGCCGGGCGGGCGCCGTGCGCGGAGGCCACGTAGTCGGCACGAGCGGCCTCGTGGCACCTTCCGCAGGACTCGGTCTGGCCTCCGTCGGCAAAGGGAAACTGGCGCCCGGCAACCGGCAGCGTGTCGTGGGAACCGTGGCACTCGGTGCACGTGGTGTCCTTGCCCGTCGGCATGGGAACCTGCATGATCCGCGGGTGGAAGGCGTGCTTGGGGAGCGCCTTCTCGTGGCAACTTGCGCACTGGACGGCGGGCAGCTTGCTCGGGTGCGGTGTCTCGGTGATTGAGGAGTGGCAGTCGACGCAGTTGAGCTTCGCGTGCGCCGAGTGCGCGAACTCCTCGGCCTTAACGCCGATCCACTCCGGCTGCATTCCCTTCTTGCGGGGTTTGAACTCCGCCTCGTGGCAGTCCATGCACTCGCTGTTTGCAACGGCGGGCGCCGCGGCAGCTGCCTGGGGTTCCTTCGGCGCAGCCATGCCCTCCTTGTCCGCCGCTCTCGCTGCGTTCAAGGCGAATAACACCGCGGCCATCGTTGCAAGGGCCGTCCGAAGAATCGTCCGGGAGTTCGCCTTCATTGGAGCCTAACCCCGCGATTATCGGCCCAAATGGATCCGGGCGCTACGCAGCCCTTGCGCAGACCTAGGCATCCCTTGCCGGGCCTCCCCATATTAGGGCCTGTGGCGGCGCACTCCCGGCGGCAAGGACGAGGATCTCAGTGGCTTAGCCGTGAGACCATTGCGTAGACGATCAGTCCGAGCAGGATCAGCCCCAGCCCGAAGAACATGAAGCCGAACGTGCGGGCGATCTTCTTCCTGCTCTCCCAGTCGTCCTTTACCCGATGCTCCTCCAGCCGGTTCTCCTTGACCAGCCGATCATACCAGCGCTTGCGCTCGTGGATAAGCTCTGTCTTTGAGATGCGGCCCGAGAAGATCACGGTGTCCATCGGGAACTTCTCGATCCTGAAGTGAGTGTTGAAGAAGTGGAAGGTGAAGATGAAGCCCGCGGCCAGGAGCGCCTCGTCCGAGTGGATGAGGAGGGCAATGTTGATGATCCAGCCTCCGACAAAGCGGGTGAAGAATCCGGGGAACCACATGACGAGGCCCGAGGCCCCGATGATGAATATGCCCCAGAACACGGCGAAATAGTCGAAGCGCTCCCAGTAGGTCCACCGGTCGAACTGGGGCCGCGGGCCCTTGCCGAAGAACCACTTCTGGTGCGAGACGAAGTCGCGGACGTCCTGCAGGGACGGGACCATCGAGTCGGGGCCAAACATCGATCCCCAGACCCTGCGCAGCGTAAGGCGGCCCGTAACGGGGTCGCGGAGCAGGGTCCGGTTCCTCCAGAATCCGGCCAGTAGGTCGCACAGGTGGAGGCCAAAGTAGGTGAAGGTGATGATGGCGCCAAAGCGGTGCAGCGCGCGCGCGACATCCGCGCCCCCAAGAAGGCTGAAGATGACCTTTGCCCAGCCCGTATAATAGAACTTGAGCGGCATGCCCGTGAGGACCAGGAGGAGGAAGCTCGTCACGACCAGCAGGTGAAGGAACCGCTCGAAGGCGTTAAACCGGGTGAAGGTCTCGTCATCGGCCGTCGCCATCACCTTCGCCTCGCGGAAGGTCTTCGAGTCGTTGATGTAGAGGTAGAACGAGCGAACGATCCAAAGGATCGTGTGCAGGCCGAAGAACGCGAAGACCCCGATGAGGAGCGCCGTCATCCCGAGGTACACCGCGTGGAGCGCGGGATAGTGGACCCCGTCCCTCGGGTCCGCGTGCGGCTGGTACTCGGTGAACTTTATGCCCACGCCCGGGTGGCACTGCTGGCATGTGGCGAGGATCCGCCCCGAGGAAAGCCGGGACCGCGGGTCGGATTTCGGGAACACGTCGTGGTGCCCGTGGCAGTCGTAGCAGGCCGCGACGTCGGAGGCCACGTTCGGCCGGCCCAGGGCCATTGCCTTGCCATGGTAGGTCTCGCGGTAGTGGGACAGGCTGGCCTCATGGCATTTCCCGCAGACCTCGTCGCTCTCCGCCTTGAAGGACTCCCCCGTCGGCACCTGGATCTGGTGGGCGCTGTGGCAGTCTGTGCAGACCGGTCCGCGCGAGTCCCCCTTTGCCAGGAGTGCCCCGTGGACGCTTTGGTTGTAGGTCGCCTCGATGCCCAGGTGGCATTGGCCGCACGTCTTAGCGATGTTCGCGTGGTTCGTGCGCGCGCTCTGGTCCACGCTGCGCTTGATGTCGTGAACGCCGTGGCAGTCGTCGCATGACGGCGCCACGATGAGGCGCATCTTGACGAGGGCCTGGCCGTGGATGCTGTCCTTGTAGAAGTCCGCCGTATGGGCGTTCATGCGGTACGCGGCGATCAGCTTGGGGTCGCTGTGGCACTTGGCGCAGGTCTCCGGCAGGTTCAGCTTGAAAACCGGGGAGTCGAGGTTCTTGACGGGCACTGTCTCGTGGGCGTCGCCGTGGCAGCTCAGGCAGGTCGCGGCGGATGAGGCCCCCATCGCGTGGCTCATCCCGTGGATGCTATTGGCATAGAGGTCGGCCTCCTTTGCGTGGCAGGCTGCGCACTGGACCTGCGGGAGCTTGCTGGTGTGAGGGGTCTCGGTGATCGACGAGTGGCAGTCGACACAGTTGAGCTTCCCGTGAACGGAGGGGGCAAAGAGGTCCGGCTTAATGCCGATCCACTCCTTGGGCATCCCCTTCTTGCGCGCCTTGAACTCGGCCTCGTGGCAGTCCATGCACTCGGAATTGGCCACGGGAGGTGCCGGCTTCGCCTGCGCGGGGGCTGCGGGCCTGGAGTCCTTGTCCGGCGGGAGATTGTCCTCTAACGCGCGTACCCCCTGCACCGAGAGCAGAAATGCGACCAATAGGCTTGCGACCTGCAAGAGGGGCCGGGGGCTGGGTTTCATGACGCGTTTACGCAGAGCCAGTATGCGCTTTTCGTCATGCGCCAGCTACGCACGTATTGCGCAGAGATGGGCATCTATTGCCCGCGAACCTTAAACCGCCGAACCGGAGTCCTACTTGCCTTGGATGCCTCCGTTGTGGCAGTCCGAGCACGTCAGGTCGGCATCGTAGTCGCCGCCGGGGTGCTTGAAGGTGAGACCCGACGCGCTCATGGTGGCCAGGTCGGCACCTTTGCCTTGCGCAATGATCACGTGGCAGGAGGTGCAGTCCGAAGCGCGCACGGTCTCTCCGGTGGCCGTCTTGTGCTTGTCGTCGTGGCACCTGAAGCAACCCGGCCAGTCCTTGTGGCCAATGTTGTTGGGATAGATGCGCCAGTCAGCCTTCCGCTCGGGAAAGATGCTTTGGGCATAGATGCGCTGGACCTCGGCAATGGTCGCTGGGAGGTCTGCGCTGTCCTTGTACTTGGCCGTCAGGAAATCGGCGATCTTCTGCGGCGCCCCGGCGGATGTCTTGATGTCCTTCTGGAGCAGCGCCTGGACGGCCGACCGCTTGATGAAGGGCAGCTTTGTGCTCAGGGTGCCGTCTGAGATCGAGCGCTCCACGGCGTCGTTTGCCGTCGGGTAGACGTGTGCCGGCCGGTTGTGGCAGTCGATGCAGTCCATCGTGCGGATCGCCTCGGCCGGGGGCTCGCCCTTGAACTCCTCGTTCCGATAGACCCGGGTGGTGCCATCCTTCTTGTTCGTGACGCGCATCCAGACGATGTCCTGGCGCTTCACGTCGGCCGCGTAGTACTCGACCTGGCTGTCCGGATTCACGTGCCAGTGAATTCCACCGGTCGTCTTGCCGAGCGGACCCTCGTTCACCATGAGGAGGAGCCTCACAGTGTACTCGGTATTCTTCTTGTCGGAGAGGTAGTGGTCAAAGGCGACGTCGACGCTCCCGTGGAACTTCTGCGGCCAGTGGCACTTCTCGCAGGTTTCCCGGGCGGGGCGGAGGTTCTTGACCGGGGTTTCGATCGGCTTGTGGTAGTTGTCGAGCGTGAAGGCGATCAGCTGGTGGGTTCCGTTGATCTTGGCCTTGATGAAGGCCGAGGCGCCGGAGCCGACATGGCACTCGACGCAGGCCACCCGGGCGTGCGCCCCGTGCTGGTAGGTCGTGAACTCGGGGTTCATCGCGCTGTGGCAGGCAGCCCCACAGAACTGCGTCGACTCGGAGTACTCGTAGGTCTGGTAGCTTCCGAAGGCCGAGAGCATTATGAAGCCGAGGGCACCCGCCCCGAAGACTATCAGGTACCGCCGCTGCGAACGGTTTGCGAAGTCCAGCCTCCACCTGTCCGGCTTCGTGGCCGCGTGCTTGATCGCCCACCGGCGCTGGGCCCAGGCGCCAAAGAACGTCAGGAAAAGGCCCGTGATCAGGAATCCCGGCGCCACTATATAGGTGAAGATGCCCAGGTACGGGTTCCGGTCCCCTTGGGTGAAATCCATCCACACCAGCAGCGCGAACGAGAAGAGTGCGCCCAGTGCGATAACGGCGCCGATCGCGGAGATCCAGTTGTTGAAGTGGGACTTCCTGAAAGACCAGCGATCTTCGGGTGGGGCGGGATCAGGCATGGCTACGGGGCTCGGAATGGGGGTTGAAAATCAAAAGGCCGACGCGAGTCTTTTGGGTTCGCGTCGGCCGAAGTCAGATTTGGCTGGGGTTCAGGCCTTGAATTTGCGGATGAAACCGACCAGGTCCTTGATCTCGTCGGCCGAGAGGTCGTCCTTGAAGGACTTCATCTTCTCCTTGCCGGTGTCGCTCTTGATGCCCTCGGTGATCGCCTTGGCCATCTCGTCATCCTTCAGGTCGGCCTGCACGGCGGCATCCGTGTAGTCCTTGATCTTGAGCTTCTTTCCGGTCTTGGTCTGGCCTTTTCCATCGGATCCGTGGCAGGAGGCGCAGTTGTTGTCCCAGTTGTCGGAAGCAGAGGCGGCATAGGAGCCACCCGCGATTAGGGCCGCCGCGGTGGCCGCGACAGCGATCTTGGTCGTTATTTTCATTGGGATAAGGGCTTTGGGTTTAGTTCTAGGTTTTGCCCGACGGGGCTTAACGCTCAATCGGGCCGACATCATTGGTGGCAAAGGGTTCTTAGTTATAAGGCGGCAGAATACACGCTGCCGGACCTGATGTCGCTTCATAGTTTGTCCACTCTTATGCAAATCTTGCTGTCTAAAACGTGATGCTTGTCCGGCCACACTCCTGAACACCATGCCTCCAGAACGGAACTTCAGCCCGTAAGGTGCAACCCAAGAGAACGGTCGCGATGCCATGAGCTGCCCCCAGAAGCTTCCGCTTCCCTCCCGGCGGGCGGGTCAATCCTGGCGAGCTAGCAACTACCCGAGCCGTAGTCACTTACCACTCCGGGCAAGACCTGCACAGACTTGGACAAGATGTGCGGAGCATCGGCCAAATAAATATGGCACACTGTGACGAAGCACTTGTTCAATGCCTCAAACTTCACAGTCATCAGCGGCCTTCCTCCACACCGGCATGGGCGGATGCGCCCTAAACCTGCCGTCCAGGCCCACGAAGGACTAGTCAAATTCTGCGAAGTCACCCACACCCGGCATCACTGACACTACAAACATGAGCGCGAAATCAAACTGGTCCAAGACCACCCTACTCTTCAGCGGCCTCGCCGTGTGGGGGCTTCTCCTTGTATCCTGCATCTCGGTCGACCGCACCGTCGTGGTGCCGCCGACCATCCCGGGAGCCACCTACGTCGGCTCCAAGGCCTGTGTGCAGTGCCACAGCGACCAGACCGATCATTTTGCGGGTTCGACCCATAGCCGTCTGGCGCTTTCCGGCGCCGACCCCAAGGTCGGCGACACGGGATGCGAAAGCTGCCACGGGCCGGGAAGCGCGCACGTGAAGGCAGGTGGCGCGGCAGGTACCATCATCAACCCGCGCAAGTCCCCCGAGACATGCTTCCAGTGCCATTTGGACAAGCGGGGCGAGATGAGCCTGCCTCATGCCCACCCGGTGCTCGCCGGCAAGATCAGCTGTGTTGACTGCCACGACGTCCACAAGGGCAACGCGGTCCGAGGCGGCGGTGCCGCGCTCGCCGCAACCACCGAGACTTGCATCCGGTGCCACACCCAGCAGGCCGGGCCGTATGTCTACCAGCACGCTGCGATACGCGAGGAAGGCTGCACCGCCTGCCACAACCCCCACGGCTCGGTGAACGACAAGATGCTGATCGCCCGGGATGCCAACCTTTGCCTGCGCTGCCATCTGGCAGACCTGAACCCCGGCTTCAACATCGGCGGATACTCAAGCGGAGGCGCCCACGGGAACGCCCTGGGCTCGAGGCTTTCCGAGGCGACCTGCTGGTCAGCGGGCTGCCACGAGGACGTCCACGGTTCCAATGTGAACGCCTCGCTCAGGCCCTAACCCTTACAGGAGACCCAACCCATGAACTCGACCCTCTCCTCACTCCTCCGCCGCACAAGCCTCGCTTGCGCAGGCGCGGTTATCGCCCTCTCGGGCGCCAGGCTCTACGCCGACAGCACCCCCAAGGAGGCCGACGCGTTCCCGACGTACGACAGCTACATCAAGCTGTCGGGCGAGGCGCCTTTTATCACGGGCGACACCGCGGCCTTCCAGGCTCAGAACGACACCAACGCGAACGGGACATTCGGCATCGAGGACCTGTTCATCACCAAGGACCTTCCCAACGACACGACCCTCAAGGTCAAGGGCAAGGCCATGGACGGCAGCGAGGACTACCTGGCCGACGTGACCCTCTCGAAGGACGACGTGGGTTCCATCGACGTAGGCTATAAGCGCTACCGGACCTTCTACGACGGCGTGGGAGGATTTTTCCCGCTGGCCGACTCGTTTCAGCGGATGAGCCAGGAGCAGCTCCACGTGGACCGGGGCGCCTTCTGGTTCGACGCCAAGGGGGGCAAGGCGGACGGGCTGAAGTTCGAGCTGAGCTACCACGACGAGGTGCGCACGGGACGCAAGGACTCGACCGAGTGGGGCGCCATCATCAATCCCGATGCCACGATCACCAAGGGCGCCCTTGTCGGCACGGCCCTTCCTGCCAACACCCCGTACCTGGCCCCCAACGTTCAGAACCTGGACGAGCACCACAATATAGTCGAAGGGACCCTGACGGACACTGTCGGCAACACCACCGACACCTTCAAGGCCACGCTCGACTGGGTGGACAACGCCGACGGGCGTTCCTACGTCAAGTACCCGGGCTCGACCGTGATCGCAGATCCCGCAGAGGCGATCATCGACGACAACGAGACGACCGACAACCGCAGCTTCCGCCTGCTCAACCAGACGGAGACCAAGTTTAACGACAAGATCGCGCTCGAGACCGGCCTCACGTACTTCCACCTGACGGGCGAGGACGGCGGCAACTGGGTCACCCCGGCCTACAACGCGGGCGCAAAGGCCGTGTTCGACACGGTCAACGCCGGCAACATCTTCGCCAACCCGACGGTGGACGACTACGTTGGAAACGCCTTCCTGAAGTTCACCCCGACCAAGGACTGGCTGGCCGACATCGGCTTCCGAGACGAATACAACGTGATTGCCGACTCCGGAGGGTTCACAGCCGTGTCCCTGGCGAGCACGGCCAAGAACACCTCGGCGACCTATCAGACAACGGCGCAGGATGTGACCTACTCCCACGAGACGGACCACGTGGACACCCCCGAGATCAGCGTCCAGTACCTGGGCTTCAGGAACATAGCCCTCTACGGCGAGTTTGACGACCGCACCAACAAGGGCAACCAGCACTGGGTCAACCCGTACGCCGCGGTGTCGACGACGGGCACGGTGACCACGATGATCCCGGTGCCGGTGGGCGACGTCTTTTTCCAGGACGCCAATCAGGACAACCAGGACGCAAAGCTTGGCGCCAACTGGACGGTGAACCAGATGCTCACGATCCGCGCGGAGGTCAACCGCAAGGACCACCAAAACCGGTTCATCGGGGCCACCGACTACGTCGGCACCGCTAGCTTTGGCTCCCTTTACGCGACGGGCTACACGCTGACAGGCGAGACGCTGAGCGTCATCTTCAAGCCGATCAGCCAGGTCTCCCTCAGCACCCGCTACCAGCAGCAGGACGGCCAGATGTCCGTCACCGCGGGCACAAGCACGGGCGGCCTTGGCACCGAGAGCCCCTCCGGCAAGGCGTCCATCAGGATGCTGAGCGAGACAGTGGACTGGAACCCGTACAAGCAGCTCTATTTCCAGGCCAACGTCAACGTGGTGTACGACACGATCCAGACCACCTACCCAGTGGTGACGGTCAATGCCGCCAACACGATTGCCGTGCCCTTCATCAACGCGGACAACAACTACATCACGGGCAGCGCCATCTGCGGCTTCGCGGCCGACAAGGACACCGATGTCCAGCTGCAGGGGTTCTGGGAGCGGGCCAACAACTACAACCCCCAGGTTGCCTACGGCGGGATCCCCTACGGCGCCAGCTTCGAGATCGACAGCATCACGATCGGCCTGAAGCACAAGTTCACGAACCGCATTTTTGGTGAGCTCAAGGTGGGCGAACTCAAGAGCACGGACGGCACGACGGGCTCGATGACCAACTATCACGGCCCGCTGGCTTACGTGTCGCTCACCTACGCCCTCTAAACGGCGCAAAACTTGCGGATCAGGGGCGCCAGCCTACGCTCAGGGGCGGCCTCAGCAACCCGCGGCCTCCAAGAATGCCCCTTCCAGAGACATCCCGCCGACCGGCCGCGCTCCTTTGCGTTCTGGCGGCGGTGTCGGCGCTCGCGGGCTGCCGAGACCGGGAGATTCGGTCTTACCGAACGCCCAAGGAGGAGGGCGATGCAGCCGCACCCCCTGCCTCGGAGGCCGTGGCGCCCGTGGTCGTGACGCCCCCAACCGCCCAATGGCGGGCTCCTTCGTCATGGAAGGAGCAGCCTGCAAGCGGGTTACGCCTGGCAAGCTTCCTCGCATCAAACGACGCCGGGGAGACCGCGGACATCTCGGTTGTCACCTTTGGTGGAACGGGCGGCGATGAGCTCGCGAACATCAACCGCTGGCGCGGGCAGTTGAAACTGGCGCCCGTAGAGGCGGATGCCCTGCCCTCACAGGTATCCAACCTGGCCGCCGCCGCCGGCAATTTTTCCGTCACCGACCTCACTGCGGAGCAGGCTGAGCCAGGGAAGCCCCTGTCTCGCATTCTCGGCGCATGGATTAGCCGGGGAAACACGGTATGGTTCTTCAAGATGATGGGGCCTGCTGACCTGGTCGGAGCCCAGGAGCAGAATTTCAAGGGGTTCCTGGGTTCCGTTGCCTTCACGGGGCCCGCCGATCCGGGTCGGGGCGCGGGTGCCGCAACCGGGACAAACGACCTGCCAAAGCCCTTAAACGCGGGGCCCGACCTTTCAAACATGGCCACCAGCCCGACCCTCCCCACCGGCGAGGGAGTGAAGGCGGCGGAAGGCTCGGTCCTGAAGTGGAATGCCCCCGCCTCGTGGACGGTCAAGCCCCCGTCCTCGATGCGAAAGGGAAGTTATGCGCTCGGGGCCGGCGGGGGGATCGACCTCTCGATCACCGCATTCCCGGGGGACGTGGGCGGCACCGTCGCCAACGTGAACCGTTGGCTCGGCCAGGTCGGCCTTCCCGCGATAGACGAGGCCGACCTGCCCAGCTACACGACCCACGTGAGTGCCAACGGGCTCATATTCTTCGTCGCGGACACAGGCTCTAAGGACCCGGCCAACCCCCAGCGAATCGTGGCGGCGGTGACGTCATGGCAGGGCGACTCGTGGTTCTTCAAGATGAGCGGCCCGTCAAAACTCGTTGCCGACGAGAAGGCCGAGTTCCTTGATTTCATCCAAACGGTGAGGAAGCCGTGAACCCATGAGATCGATCGGAAAAAAGCTTCTGGGTTTCTTTAATTCGCTGCGGCTCACCGTGGCGCTCCTGATCCTGTCCATAATCCTTATCTTCGTTGCGACCCTGGACCAGGTTCACCTGGGAGTGTGGGGCGTCCAGGAGAAATACTTCCGAGCCTTCTTCGTTTTTGCGAGGATCCGCGGAACCGACGTCTCGCTGCCTGTCTTCCCCGGCGGGTACCTTCTCGGGGCCTTCCTGCTGCCCAACCTCCTGGTGGCCCATTTCTGCCGCTTCCGGCTCTCCTGGCGAAAGAGCGGGATCTGGCTCACCCACATCGGCCTGATCCTCCTCCTCGTGGGCCAGGGGCTCTCCGGTCTGCTGCAGAAGGACAACCACATCCGGATGGATATCGGCCAGACGCGCCGCTACAGCGAGAGCTTCCGGGAGGCCGAGCTTGCGGTGATCGATGTCACGCAACCCGATTACGACCAGGTTGTGGCGATACCGGTCTCCCTGCTCGAGGGGAAGCGGTCCATTCAGCACCCGTCTCTTCCCTTTCAAGTGAGGACCGTGGCGTACTATCCGAACGCGCTCCTGAGGGCCCGGAGCCAGATGCCGTCCCCCCTCCCGACGCTTGCCACCGCAGGCGTGGGCCCCGAGGTCGCAGTCGAGCCGGCGCCCGTGACCTACAATCCCGACGAGCTCAACTTTCCGACCGCCTATGTGGAGCTGGTCTCGGCAGAGGGCAGCCTCGGCACGTACCTCGTCTCCTCGATGATCGTGATTCCCCAGGCGGTGACCTACATGGGCCGGACGTGGCACCTGATACTGCGCCCCGAGCGCGACTACCTGCCCTTTGCGCTCACGCTCAAGAAGTTCACCCACGACATCTATCCCGGGACGGATATCCCGAAGGATTTTGCGAGCACCATCCAGCTTAAGAGCGACGACGGCCGCGATGACCGAGAGGTGCGCATCTTCATGAACAACCCTCTCCGCTACGGTGGCCGGGCGTTTTACCAGTCCGGCTACGCAAACAACGACCGCACGACCATCCTCCAGGTGGTCAGCAACCCGAGTTGGCTCGTTCCCTATATCTCGTGTGGACTGATCGCCCTGGGCCTAATGGTTGAGTTCGGCATTCATCTAACGGGATTCTTCAGGCGCCGCTCTACGCTAGCGACAACCCCGTAGAGCCATGAAGAAAAACCTCTCAACCGTCGTGTTCGCGGGCCTTCTTCTCTGGGTGGGGTCGACGTTCTTGCCCGGTGGGAACCGGGGCGACTTTGACCTGGCAGGCGTCGGTCAACTGCCGGTCCTGGCCGACGGGCGCTTCAAGCCGCTGGACACAATCGCGCGAACCAGCCTTCTCATGGTGCAGGGGCGCCAAAGGGTCGAGGCGCCAAGCGGGGAGACCGTGGAGCCGGTGGCATGGCTCCTCGACGTCTTCTATCGGCCCACGCTCGCGGACACCTACCCCATCTTCCGGATCGATCACCCCGATGTCCTGTCGATCTTCGGGCTCGGCTCCGGGGACGGCTCGACAGGCGTCCGGTTCTCCTTCGTCCAGCTGCAGGCGAAACTTTCGGAGCTCGACCGCCAGGCGAACCTGGCCCTGGGCGTTGAGGCGGCGGTAAGGACGCCGTTCCAGCGGGCGGTGGTCGAAGTGCGCGACAACCTGGCGTACTACGCGCGCCTAAAGTACACGATTGAACCGGCGGACGACGAGGACCTCCTTTCCGACTTGGAAAATCCGGAGCGGCTCAAGGCGGAACGGGCCTCCCTAGAGGCCATGCGCGACTATAGCCCCCTTAGGATCATTCCACCGGCGCGCCCAGGCGGCCGCCCGGACGAGTGGCGTAGCGTGGGCAGGCTGCTCCTTGAGCCCGCGACCGACAGCCCAGCCACGCTCGACCGAATCCGCTTTTACGCGTCGCTGGGCTCATCTTGGCATGGCCAGAATTCGGTCACCTTTAATGAGCAGGTGAAGGCCTATGCCGCGGACCTTTCGGAGAACATTGGGGCCGTGGCGCGCAAGAGCGCCTGGGAGGCCTACTTCAACAAGGTGGATCCTTTCACCACGAGCATGGTGCTCTATCTCCTCGCGTTTCTCCTGGCTGCCGCGTCCTGGCTGCGGTGGCCGGATGTGCTCGGGCAGTGCGCACTCCGCGCCATGGACCTTGGATTTGTCCTCGCGACCGCCGGCATCCTGGTGCGCATGTGGCTTGAGAACCGTCCCCCGGTGACAAACCTCTACTCCTCCGCCCTTTTCATAGGATGGGGCTCCGTGGGCCTTTGCCTGCTCCTCGAGCGCTTCAACCGCAATGCCGTGGCCTGCGCCGCGGGCGGGATGATCGGCTTTAGCACCCTGATCATCGCCCACCACCTCTCCCTGAGCGGGGACACGATGGAGATGATGCGCGCCGTGCTCGACTCCAATTTCTGGCTTTCGACGCACGTGGTCACGGTCACGACCGGCTACGCCGCGACGTTCCTGGCCGGGTTCCTCGCCATCATCTACATCCTGCGAGGGGTCCTCACCCGGTCGCTCGACCGGAAGACGGCCGAGTCCCTCGCCCGCATGGTCTACGGCATCGTGTGCTTTGCCACGTTCTTCAGCTTCGTAGGCACGGTCCTCGGAGGGATTTGGGCCGACCAATCCTGGGGCCGGTTCTGGGGCTGGGACCCCAAGGAGAATGGGGCCTTGATCATCGTCCTCTGGAACGCCGCGATCCTGCATTGCCGCTGGGGGGGGATCATCCGCCAACGCGGGCTGATGGCCATGGCCGTGTTCGGGAACATCGTCACCTCGTGGAGCTGGTTTGGAACCAACATGCTCGGCATCGGCTTGCACAGCTACGGGTTCACCAGCGCTGCCTTCTACGGCCTGATCACCTTCGTGGCGAGCCAGCTGCTCCTGATCGCGCTCGTGTTCATACCGCGCGGGAAGTGGCGCTCGCCTACGGTCGCCACCCCCTGACGCTGGTCGCCTGTGGCATCGTCCCGGGTGCAAGGAATGCGTTCTTAAACGCAAATGATGCGCAGCTGGGGCAAGGGTCCTGGAGTACATTCGACCTACAAAGGAGGGCAGCCATGCCAACCATCAAAATACATGTCGATAACGAGGAGCTTGCCGCAATCGAGCGGCGCGCTGCAGCGCACGGCATCAAGGTCCCAGAGCTGGTTTACGGTGCGCTCAACTGCATGATGAGCCACAGCAAGGAGTCGTACTGCATCGGCCGAGTCGGTCAGGCTATCCGGGAAATGGGAGGCGACCTTCCGCCTTGGAGCGACAGCGCTCGCTCGATCGGCATCTACGAAAGCAAGAAGGACATCCAAGAGGAGCGGGGTCCGCATACGCAGGATTGACTGCCGATCCCCCCGCGGCGAATGCCGTGACGAACGCCCGGCGCGCCGCCAGGCGGACGCCCTGCCCGCCCTCCTCCGACCCGTTGAGCTCCGCAGTAGCCTTTGGAACGCCGCACGGAATTTTGCTAATGGAATGCGGCCCGCGACCTGTTTGCGCTGGCTCGCGGCTTTTGCCGGCCCTATAAATCCACTATGACCGTGGACTCCCGCAAGAATCGTTCCCGCGAGGTTGTCGAGCACCTGCGAAGGTCGCAAATCTACAGGCATTACGAGCGCGCGTTCCGCGACACGACGGGACTGCCTATCGCGCTCAGGCCCGTTGAGTCATTCAACCTGCCCCACCACGGTGACCCGAAGGAGAACCCGTTCTGCGCGATCATGGCGCAGACCAACCACAGCTGTTCGGCCTGCATCCAGCTCCAGCAGAAGCTCGAGGAGGAATCTCATCTCGAGGCCAAGACTCTCAGGTGCTTCGCGGGATTCTGCGATTCCGCCGTCCCGGTGAGGGTCGGCGAGAACACGATCGCCTTCCTGCAGACGGGCCAGATCCTGACGAGCGAGCCGACGGCCAAGCTGTTCACGGACACGGCTCAGGCCCTGCTCAAGTTCGGCGTCGAGGTCGACATGAAGAGGATTGAGGAGGCCTACTTTCAAAGCCGCGTAGTGACGGAGAAGCAATACGAGTCGATCGTGATCCTATTGCAGATCTTCGCGCAGCACCTGGCTCTTCTTAGCAAGCAGGTCATGATGCGCAAGGAGACCGCCGAGTCGCCCGTGATCGGTCGGGCCCGGGCGTTCATCGAGGCCCGCCATTCGGAGCAGCTGTCGCTCGAGGACGTCGCTCGCGAGGTGAACATAAGCGCCTACTATTTTAGCCGGGTATTCCGCAAGTCGATCGGGATGACCTTCACCGAGTATCTTGCGCGCCTGCGTGTCGAGAAGGTGAAGCAGCTCCTCATCAACCCGGGCAAGCGGGTGAGCGAGGCGGCCTTCGAGGCCGGCTTCCAGTCCCTCTCGCAGTTTAACCGCGTGTTCCTGCGCATCGCCGGGGAGTCGCCGTCAAGCCACCGCGAGCGCCTCGGCAGGGCGGCAAGCTAGGGCGTGTCTTCAAAATGGTTTCTTGAATCGAACGGCGCGTGTAGGCAGTCGCTTGCAGGCACTCGCAAGCTCAAGGTCCGGTTGCCCGCCGCTATTTCGCGATCGACCCGGCGAGTCGGTGGCCGCACGGAACGAAGCCGGCCTTCTGAAGAGTGTGGCGTGAAGCGAGGTTGTCCGGATTGCACCTCGCGGCGGGAATCGCGCCGAGCACACGGCACGCCCGCTTCAGTTCCTGGACGAAATACGCACCGAGTCCGCGCCGCCGAAATGGCTCTGCGACCTCCATATGGATGTCGCCATACGGGCGATTATAGTGAAACAGAATGCCGCCCTGGCCGACCGCCGCGCCATTCACCATGAGCTGCCATTCACCGCCACCGCTGCGCCGTTCGATCGCCGCGTGAATGGCAGCTTCCGGGGTGACCCGCCGCACCGTTGCGCCAGTGGCGGGCAAGTCGGTCGTGAACCGGTCCTCGAACAAGATGCTTTCGCTCACGACATCCCGCGACAATGCATGGAGCATGTGCGCGAGCAAAGTCCCATTCGATTGCGTTTCGATGTGTCGAGCGCCGGTCTGTGCGAGCAGCGCGTCAAACAGCCTGAACACATGCGACCGTTGTTCCGGCGCGACAAAGAATTCAATGATCGTTGGCCGCTCGCTCCATGGACCGGCGACGGCCTTCGTGCCGAATCCCTCGAGATCACCCTCGACGTTAAGCGCAAACATCTCCGTCCAACCCTCCCGCACGTGAATCTGGTCATAGAGAATTTGGCACCCCATCTCGGCGCGATAGCGCTCTCGCAGTGGGAGCACGGCAGCAGGAGAGCATGGCACGGCTTCAAATCGCATGCGAGCCAACTGCAATTGACCAATGCCCCGATGGCAAGAGAGAGGTGGACTCGGCTGATGCGCCTCTTTCCGCGCGAACCTTTACCGATGGGTATTCTCAAAACCGATGAGTGAGCCAATCGAGCACAGCGGCGAATTGAATGAAGCTAAGGAACGTCGTAGCGAGTTTCTCGTATCGGGTGCTGATTCGCCTGTAGCGCTTGATGCGGCAGAAGAAGTTTTCGACTTTATGGCGACGGCGGTAGTAGCCGCGATGGAATGCTACCGGCCACAGGCGCGTCCGTTTTGGCGGGATGCACACCCGTGTGCGCTGTCGGCACAGCCTCGCGCGGAATGTGTCGGCATCGAAGCCCTTGTCTGCGACGGCTCGATACCGGCGCAAGCAGGGCAGAAGGGGCTCGACGGCATACAAATCGTGACGCTGTCCAGCTGCCAAGCCGAGCGCAACGGCTCGTCCTTGACCGTCCACGATTGCCGCCAGCTTCGTGTTGATCCCCCCTTTCGTGCGACCGATAGCCTGTGTGGCCTGGCCGCCGCGCGGATTCGTTCCGTCTTGGTGCAGCTTGATATGCGAGCAGTCAATGTGACGAAGCTCGCCTTCTGCGGCAGACGACACGAACGCGAGCATCCGAGCAAAAAGACCCGCGGCGCACCAACGCCGAAACCGTGTATACACCGAAGTCCATGGGCCGAAGTGCGCCGGCAAGTCACGCCACGGAATACCGGTGCGCAAGATGTAGAAAATGGCGCTGACCATAAGCCGATCGTCCTTCGGCGGTCGTCCTCGCAGGCGGCACCTGCGGGTTTTCGGCCTCGCACGGTTAATTTTTTTAACCCGTCCCATAGGGGATCGGGCAGTTCCCAACGCAGGACCAGATTCATGCGCACATTGCGCTCGACGTTTGGTTCCATCGCTTTTGAATACACGCCCTAGTACGCGGCTAGTCCGCGCTCGGCCCGAGGGCCTGGGCGCCCAAGGGGCCTTCCATTTTGTTGGCCCTTTTCGCGGGAATGGTACTGTGGCACCGATGACCCGTTCGCCGTTTTTCAGGTTCCTTGGGCTGTGCCGGCCCCATGCCGCCAAGATCTCGCTGGGGGTCGGGCTCATCCTGCTGGCGACGTTCCTCACCCTGCCGGCGCCATGGATTCTTAAGATAATAATAGACAAGGCATTGCCACAGAAGGACCTCCGGCTGCTGTTCCAGTTGCTCGCGATTTTCACGGGCCTCTTCCTGCTCCGGGCGTGGCTGACCATGGTGCGCAACCGGGTGCTCCAGAATGCGGCCATGCGCCTGGTGTGCGACCTTAGGATACGGCTGTTCGCCCACCTGCAGACGCTCTCCCTGCGGTATTTCGACGACAATCATACCGGGGAGACCGTCTCCCGGGTCAGCCAGGACACGGGCGAGGTGTACACGCTCACGAACGGCTTTTTGATAAACCTGATCGCCGACTCGGTGACCGTGGTGGTGGTGGTGGGCTTCCTCTTCTATGTGGACTGGCGGCTCGCGACGGCGACCTGCGCGGTGATGCCGCTCTTCGTCGTCAACTACCTCTACAACCGGAGGCGCATGCGCGAGGAGAGCAGGCGGCACCGGCAGAACTGGGACAAGGTCATGGGTTTCCTGCACGAGAAGGTGTCGAGCGCAAGGGTCATCAAGTCGTTCGTCCGCGAGCAGGGCGAGATCAGCACCTTCTCAAGCGGGATCAATGAGGACTTCTTCAACTACTCGCGCATCGTCATGCGCAACACGAAGCTCGCGGTGATCGCGGACCTTCTTGGATCGGTGGGCGCCCTCATTGTGCTGGGCTACGGCGGCTGGCTCGTCGTAAAGGGCGAGATGGGTGTCGGCACCTTGGTGGCCTTTAACGCCTATATCGCCTACGTGTTCCCGCCGATCGTGCGCTTTGTGGATCTGGCCACGATCTTCCAGAGGGCGATCACCGGCCTGGAGAACGTGTTTAAGCTCCTCGACACAAAGCCCGAGATAGCCGACGCGGTTGATGCCGTGCCCCTGCCGCTCCTTAAGGGGGATGTCGAGTTCAGGAACGTGAGCTTCGACTACCGCCTTGATTCCGCGGTGCCCGGCGGCCCCAGAACGCTTCGGGACGTCAACTTCCGAATCGAGGCGGGCCAGGTCGCGGCGATCGTTGGCCCCAGCGGATCGGGCAAGAGCACCCTCATCAACCTGCTTGCGAGGTTCTACGACCCGGCAAGCGGGGCCGTGCTCGTCGACGGGTTCAACATAAAGGCGGCGGCCGCCAATTCCTTCAGGCGGCAGATCGGCATCGTCCTGCAGGAAAACGTTCTCTTTTCCGGCACCCTCGAGGACAATCTCAAGTACGGGAAGCCGGAGGCCACGCGCGAGGAGATCATCGACGCGGCAAGGACGGCCAACGCCCATGATTTCATCGTGGCACTGCCCGACGGCTACAGCACGGTGGTGGGCGAACGCGGCGCCCAGATGTCCGGTGGGCAGCGCCAGCGGATCGCGATCGCCAGGGCGATCATAAAGAACCCGCGCATCCTGATCTTTGACGAGGCGACGAGCGCCCTGGACCTCGCCTCCGAGCGCCTCATACAGGAGGCTATGGAGCGTGTGATGAACGGTCGAACCACCTTCATCATCGCGCACAGGCTCTCCACGATCCAGAAGGCGGACCGGATCCTCGTGATGGACCAAGGCCGCCTTTTCGAGCAGGGCACCCACTCCGAGCTTCTGGCACTCGGAGGGCTCTACGCCCGGCTCTACGCCCTGCAATTCAAGGATCCCGAATAACCGGGAGCCCTAAACCAGCGCGGCGTCCAGGGTGATCTCGGCCTTGAGCAACCTTGAGACGGGGCAATTGGCCTTGGCCCCCGCCGCAACCTCCGCGAACTTCTCAGGGGTGATCCCGGGGACTTTCGCCGTGGTCGTCAGGTGGACGGACGAGATCGTCCAGCTCGTCTTGGGGTTGTTCTCTAGCGTGAGAGCCGCGTTTGTGCGAAGCGTGTCGGCAATAAATCCCGCCTGCTCAAGGGCTGCGGAGAGCGCCATAGTGAAGCACCCTGCGTGTGCCGCTGCGATCAGTTCCTCGGGGTTCGTGCCGACGCCGTTCTCAAAGCGCGTCGCAAACGAATACTGGGTGTCCTTGAGGACCGAGCTGTCAGTGGAGAGCGTGCCTTTGCCGGCCTTCAGGTTCCCGTGCCACACTGCGGATGCGTTTCGTTTCATAGGACGGAAATGAAATCCCGGTTTCCGTCTTTCGCAAATGGACTCCGCGCCGGGCCCCTTGACCCTGAAGCCGGGAACGCGCTTAATCGGCCGGGCACGGAGACTGAGGCCCCGGAGCACGGAAAACACATGAACTACAAGACGATAGAGATGGGACTAAACAAGAAAATCGCTCTGGTCGCGCATGATAACAAGAAACGCGACCTGATCGAGTGGGCAAAGTTCAACCGCGACCTCCTGGCTCACCATAGGGTGTATGCCACGGGCACCACGGGCGCTGTGCTCGAGAAAGAGCTCAAGTTCACCATCAAGCGTCTGGAGAGCGGCCCGCTTGGCGGGGACCAGCAGATCGGCGCGAAGATCGTCGACGGAGAGATCGACTTCCTGATCTTCTTCTGGGACCCGCTGGAACCGCAGCCGCACGATCCCGATGTGAAGGCGCTCCTGCGAATGGCGGTTGTCTGGAACATCCCGATTGCGTGCGACCGCGCCTCCGCGGACTTCATCATCTCTTCGCCCCTCATGGACAAGACATACCTAAGGATCGTGCCCGACTACTCCGATTACCGGCACCGCCCAATCCCTGGGGAACCCGTGGTCGCGGCGCCCGCCGCAAGGAAGTGAAGCGCCTTGAATCCAATTAAGGGATACGACGGGCAGGCTTCAAGTATCCGCTTGCCGAGAAAAGAAGTGAAAACGGGCGCCGCAAATTTCTCGCAAAGTCAATACGACAGTTGTTTACAATCTCCGTAACCTGTCCGACACTCGGGAACACTTTCGGGAATATTACGTCCCGATTTATCAACAACCCTAAGCGAAGGAAAATCCACCATGGCTAAGAAAAAAGCTGTCAAGAAGGTCGCCAAGAAGAAACAGTCGAAGTCGAAGTCGAAGAAAAAGAAGTAAGAGTCAGTCGTAGCCAATAGGGCGAGGAAGGTCAGTCAGGCTACAAGTGATAACCTTAACGCGCCCCGGCCTGCCGAGTTGGTAATCCAATTCGGCCTGATTCCGGAACAAGCGCCCTCGCCCGGTATTTTTTCAGGCTTCGCCCCCCGGGCGAAGCCTGATAGTCGCACCGCCCGCCGGGCGGAATACCCGGGGAGACAGTTAGATCGTCCCCTTCCGGCAGCCCTCGAAGCGGGTGCCGATACGGCCAAGCTAAGACTGCAGCAGGAGGCCCAGCGAGCCCTGCGGCGCGATGATGACCTTTCCCGGGCTCTTGAGCGTGGCCTTGATGTCGAGCAGGCGGAAGAGTGCGTCGGCAACGGCCGGGTCCTTTTGGACCTCGGCGAGCGCGGCTCCCACCACCTGGGGGCGCACCGCCTGGGCCTGGCCCAGCTTCTCGGAGGCGCGTTTGTCTGCGTCGGAGTGGATAAGCGCGACCTGGTTGTCGCCATTCTGGCGCATGGCCGCCGTCACCTGGCGAAGGCGGTTCACGACCTTCAGTTCGATCTGCGCGGTCATTCCCCTGTCCCTGAACGCGACCTTCCTGATGTAGGTGGAGCCGAGCTGGAATCCCCACTTGAGCGACGTGGGTGAAACCTCCTCGCGGACCTTGCTCGAGAGCGCGTCCCGGTCCTCGAGCAGCGTCTCGAGCTTCAGGTTCGACAGCTGGCGGGACACGGCGGTGGCGACGTTCGCCCGCAGCGAGCCCACGGGATCCGAATTCTGGAAGAGGAAAGCCGTGCAGTTTGAGACGTACATCTCGTACCAGACGCCGACCCCCATTGGCGCGCCCTCTTCGGAGTTCACAAGCTGGTTGCGAAGGTAGGATTGCTGCAGGGAGGTCGTGACAGTGTAGGCCTTACCGAAGAACGGGAGCAGGAGCGCCTTTAGGCCGAAGTGGAAGACCGGGAAAAACATGCCGGGCTCGCTCACCTCCCCGATCACCTTCCCAAAGTAGGTATAGACAACGACGGTGCGCTCGGGGAGCGTCCGCCAGAGCAGGAACACGCGGCCAAGGCCCACGAAGATTCCGACTGCGACGAAGGTCCCGATGAATCCGAAGGCGACGGAGGCAAGGAAGGCAACCATGGTGCTAGGGGTTGATGACGGTTTGCGCGGCCTTTTCCCTGAGTGGCAGGAGCGCGTTTCGGATATAGGAGTCGAGAGCCTGCTTTCCGCCCTGGGCGTTTATGGCCGAAAGCGTCCGGCCCAGTTCCGTGATCGGCGCGGCGTCGGCATCCGCCATGTTGCGGGCGATTTGGACCGCCTGCTCCGCCATCGTGAGCTTCTGGTCGGCATCGGCGCGGGCCTGGCTGATCGCGGCGGCCACCTGGTTCTGCGTCGTGTTGATCGACGCCAGGGCGTCGTCGACGTCGGCGGGCGGGTCGATGGTCGTGATGAGGGCCGCCTCGAGCTCAATTCCGTAGCGGGCCGCCGTCTTCTTGCAGGCCATCTCCATGAACTGGTTGATGCTCGAGAGGTTCTTGCGCAGGTCATTGATCGAGATGCCGTCCACCGACACGTCGCCGGCCTGGCTGTGGAAGGTGGCTATCCGGTCGCGGAGGACGGAGATGAAGTAGCCCATGACGTGGGCCCGGGGGCGGGCGACGCCGAAAAGATAGCCGTAGAGGTTGCGTTCGCAGGGTTTCCACCGGATCTGGCCCGTGAGCGAGATGGTAAGGTTGTCCTTTGTCACCGCCTCGATCGTCGACTGCTGCACGTCGGGGTCCCAAATGATGTCCGTCGTCTGGATCGTCATGTCGATCCGGTAGAGCCGCTGCCACGGCCACTTGAAGTACGGGCCACCGGGCTTGACGACATGGATTAGCGGGAAGTCATAGCGCGGCATCTCCTCGTGTGTCAGGAGCGGGCCAAGGTCCGGGTCGGTGCCCACGGTCCCGTTTAGCCTCGGGGCCCTCCCGAAGGTGGTTAGGACGCCCCGCTCCGTCGGGCCGATCGTGTAGACACCAAAAAGGAGCGTCATGACCGCGGCCAAGGCAATACCCGCGCCAAGGCCTATGAATACGATGGGGGTTATCACGGCGGCCCATCGTGGGCCCTCGTCGCTTCGGACGCAAGCGGCGAGAGCTCGGTGATCGCAAGGGCTGCCAGGACGATCACGGCGACCGTTGAGCCGAGCGATGAGACCACCGGGATATGGCTTAGCGCCAGAACCCCGAAGGAGGAGGCGGTCGCAATGGCCGACATGCGTATCGACGGTGGCGGCTCCTCGCCAGCGCCCTGGCTCTCCGCCGAGAAGATGGCGTAGTTGTGGCTCAGGCACACGCCCAGGAACGCCCCAAGGAGGTTGAAGAGGTTCAGGGTCGCCCCCGCCAGTCCGAACACGCCGAATGCGAACAGGCAGGCCCCCGCCGGCACGGCGAAGATTCTGATTCCCTTGCGGATGCCGTACAGGACGAAGACGCTGGCGCCGACGAACGCCAGGCCGACGGAGCTCAGGCGAAGCGCGGAGACCCGGTACCGGCCGAAAAGCTTGTTCAGGTTCTGGAGCTGGCTGTCCGTCACCGTGTCAGTCCAGGCGGGTGGCTCGGCCCCCGGGGGCTCCTCGGCAATCGTCACAAACCAGCTGGCCCCGTGGCCGACGTGGATGAGGGATGCGAGAGGCCCCTTTAGCGCCCCGGCGAGGTTGCCGGCTAGCTCATCGTAGCCCGTTCTTGTGGCGCGGCCCCTATCCGCCTCCCACGCCTCGAAAAACGCGCGGAATGCTCCGGGGTCGAAACCATGGCGCGCGAGCGCCGACCTGAGCTCGGGCTCAAAGTTGCCCAGGCCCGCAAGGCGGCCTGGTGTCAGGCCTATCTCCTCCTCGGTGGGCAGCGCGTAGCCGAGGGTCGCCGTCGCCGCTTCGGGATACCTTCCCTGATGCCACTCGAGGAACGCCTTCAGGGAGGACCGGGCTGCGGCGGGTGTCCCACCGCGGGTGATGTAGACCGTCCGGCCCTCGGTCTCGCCGAAAAGGGACCTGACGCGCGCGTCGTTTGACTTGAGCTCGGGCGTGGGGATCTCGAGCTCCCTTATGTCATCCCTCCAGTGGAGCCTCCAGGGCCCGAGCACGGCCACGGCCGCGCCGAGGAGGAGCGCAAAGCGCGCGGCCCTCCGGGCGGCCGGCCCGACGGCGGAGGGCCTTCTGCGGACAAATCCGCGGGTTTCCAGGTGGGAGTCGTCAACCTGGGCGAACCACAGGAGCGCCGTTCCGAGCGCGCAGACAAGTCCCGCGCTCACGAACACGCCGACCTGCCTGATCAGGGGGAGCTCCGACCAGAGCAGGAAAGAAAATCCGATCACCGTGGTGAGCGCGCTCGCCAGGAGCGGGCGAATGAGGCGGCAAACCCGCTCCCGGTAGGGCTCCTGCGGCCTGCGCAGGGGCTGGAGGTAGATATAGAATCCGTAGTCGACCGCCACGCCTGCGAGGAGGGAGCCCACCACGAACACGAGCACGTGCACCCGGTCCCATGCCGCGGTGGTGGCGACCCAAGCCCCGAGGAGGGAGCCCATGACGACGGGGACAAGGTGGAGGGCGCGGTAGACCCGCCGGACGCAGAGGGCGGCCACGGCGACGACAAGAAGAAGGGAAAGAAGGTTCAGGGTGGTAAGCTCGTGCTCGATCCTCGTGCGGCTGGCCGCCGCAAACCGGGCTATGCCCGTCCAGATGAGCTCGGCCTGAGGCTCGGAGCAGCGCACTTCAGCAAGCGCCCGGTCGATGGCTCGAAAGACCGGGGCCTGTCCCTCGGAGACGAGTGGCGAAGCCGCGGAGCTCGCCCAAACGAGCGCATAGTCGCCCGACCGTCCTTCCGAAAGGCCGGCCTGGGACAGTCCGGACATCCGCCCCATGAGACCCGGCACGAGGAGGAGCGGGTCGGAGGGGAGGATGTCCTGGGTCGCCACGGCCTCGGGCTTTGCGAGGTAGGCCTCGAGATCCGCCGCAGTCCGCTCGGCAAGCCAGGAGCCCCAGGCCTGCCCGGTCCCAGATGCCGCGTAGCGCCTAGCCTGCATCTCGAGCCATCCTGGCAAGAGGAGGTCGAACCGGCGCGCAAAGATCCTCTCCCCAAGGGCCTCGCGCGGCCCCGTGTCGGAGAGCGGCATCGCCGCCTTTATCGCCGGGGATTCCAGAAGGGCGCGGGAGAGCGCCGCCGCGGCCCGATCGGCACGGGCGGCCCGATCCTCCGGCGCCTCCCCCGCCCTCGCGGGAACGCTTACCGCGAGCAGGATGACGCGCGCCTCATCCTCCCCTGCCAGGCTCCTCACCATGGAAAGCTCCGGGGAACGCTCGTCCGTCGGCACAAGGTCCAGGACGTCCGTTGACACCTTTTGCTCAAGGTTAAGGTTCAGGATCCAGGCGGAACCTGCCAGGGCGAACCCGAGGAGGATCGCTCGGGCAATCCATTTTTGGCCGGGCGGTTCCATTACCGAGCCCCCGCTCCGCGGAAGAACCGCCGGGCCTCGTCGGGCGTGAAGGCGACCCCCGCCGCGGTCTCTCCCACCTCGATCTCGATTCGCTGGGTGGAGGACCTCCTGAACTCGATGCGGGTCACCTCGGACGCCTTGCCGTGCACCACGATCGTTCCCAGGGCGCGTGCCAGGGAATTGTCCCTTGGCGTGAATGCAAAGCTCCAGTCGGCGGGATCCCCCGAGGCCAATATGTCGAAGTGCGGCGCCAGCGCCGCAATGTCGAAGCGCATCACCGGAAGGAGGAATGCGAGGGCCCCCGACTCCCTCGAGCCGGCCGGCACCCGCCGGTCCCCCCCCTTCTCGTCGCGGACGAGAATCCCGACAGGATCCACGATCAGCGTGAGTCGGTCTGGGGCGGCGTACGCAAGGCTAAGGCCCAGGTCCGGGGACAGCCGCATGACGCCCGTAAGCACGGTGGGCTCCTTTCGTATCGAGAAATACCGGCGCTCGGTGAACGAAGCCCGAATCGCTCCCTTGGACGCCAAAGCCTCGACGAGGGGCGCCCATACCCCCAGTTCAGCGGGATCCTTGAGGGCCAGGGACATCTGCGATGCTCCACGAAGCCCGGGAGCGAGGAGCAAACTTACGAGAAGCAGGCGCGGGATCCTCATGGCGCAGCCGGGTTTCTCCGTCCCGTCACGATCGCGGCCAGGAGCCGGGCGTGCATCGAAATCATCCGCAGGTTGTCGCGGAGGTACCTGAAATGCGAAACACCGCCCCTTTCCCTCGGGACGTACACGCATGCGGCCTCGATATTCACGGCGGGGACGCCCGCCCAAGCCAGCCGGACTGCAACCTCGGGATCAAAGTCGTAGCGCCGTGCCCCGGTGGTGCGGCCGAGGACGCCGACAAGGGCTTCCAGGGGATAGACCCGGAAGCCGAAGAGCGGGTCGGCGGCGGCACGGCCCGAGGTCTCGAGCCGCGCCATGCCAACGCTCAGTTTTCTCCCGTAGAGCCGCACGAGCGGGGCCTCGGGCCCGAAGACGGGCTTTCCGCAGATCAGGGCCCCGGGCTGGAGGGCCGAGGCCGCCATGAAGTCCGCGATCCGGTCGGCCGGGTGCTGGCCGTCCGAGTCCATGACGAGCGCATGCGTGAAGCCTGCGGCCACGGCCTCTCGCGCACCCGCCAGGACCGCCGCCCCCTTGCCCTGGTTGACCGGCAGCGTGATCACGCGCAGGCCGGACCTAGCGCCCAGCCCCTCATGGCTCGCGTCGGTGCTCCCGTCCACAATAACCCACACATCGCTCCACCGTGAAAGCACCTCGCCGACGGTCTCCGCCAGGAGCCGCCCCGGGTTAAATGAGGGGATCATCACGAGGTGGGTCTTTCGAGCGGTCATGGGTTTACTCGCTCGGCGAGCGCCTCGCAGACTCGTTGCTCCACCTCGCGCGTCAACTCCGCCGCGGACCTGCCGGGCTCATAGGGCCAGGTTCGGTCCAAGGTTATCGTGAATGCGGCGGGCAAGACCTCCGGTGCGGGCCACCAGGGCCTGCCCTTGGCGCCGATCCCGGGGGTGGCGGTTATGACCATCAGGCGCACGGGGGCCCGTGCTCTGTCGGCGATGAGCGCAAACCCGGGCTTCATCTTCCCCACGAGCGCGCCCTCGGCGGTTCGTGTGCCCTCGGGAAAGACCAGGAGCGACTGTCCCGAGGCCACCCGTGCCGCAGCCGCCTTTATTAGGTCGAGCCCGCTGTCGCCCCGCACGTACCCGGCCATGAGCGCTGCGGGCCCAATGGCGGGATTTCGCATGAGCGAGGGCTTGAAGATGCAGACCGCGTCCGGCAGCCGCGCCAGGATGTACGTCGCGTCGGCAATCGACGGGTGATTTGCGATGTAGACCGTCCCGGAGGGGAGCTCCGTCCCGTCGAACCCGGACCAGGATACCCCCACCACCTTGCTCAGGTGCAGCCAGGCGAGCCAACTTTGGAAAAGGCGCCGGATCATCGCCCTGACCGCGCGCCCGTAGGATTCCCGGCCGGGAACGACGAGGAGCACCGCGCAGGCCATGTTCAAGAGCAGCCCGACCGCACCGAACACGATCCATGAGAGGTAGTAGAGCGAGACCCACCTGATGCGTGAGAGGCGGCGCGTCACAGGGGTTGGAAGTTGAGCCACTGGTAGGGGTTGTCCCTAAGGTACGCGTCCACATTCCGGAGGAAATCCTGGAAGTGGGCGCGGGCCCGCACGAGTGCCCTTCTTCGGTCCTCTCCCTTCAAGGGCTCGAACACCGGGGAGGCGACGACCGCGGACTCTCCCGGCGCAGATGGGGTGCCGAAGGTGAGGATCACCGGCCGGTCGAAAATCAGGGCGAGGTGATAGATCGTGAACGGGAACCTCCGCTGGCCTCCCAGGAACTCGAAGGACTCGTTCCGCGAGCTGTGGTCGGGCCGGTCGCATTGGAGCGCGACGGTGTCGCCGCTTAGGCCCGCCTCCTTGAGCGCGAAGAGCATCTCGCTCGGCTCGTTGACCCACACGAAGCGGAGCAGCTCCCCGAAGCGCGCCGCCAGGGCGTCCGTGTCGTGGGAATTGCCGACACGAAGGCGCACCAGGTGAACCTTGCGGCGCGCCTGGCCCGCCAGCATGAAGCCGGTCAGGTCAGAGTTGCCGATATGGAAGGTTCCGAGGAAGGCCGGCTTTCCCGAGGCGAGCCAGGCGCCGAACTCCTCGCAGCCGGGTGCCAGGACGCAACGGTGGGGCAGCCCGTCGGCCACCCTCAACCGGAGGACAAGGGCCTCGCACACGGCAAGAAAATGGCGGTGGACGTCGCGGAGCCGGGGCTCCCTGCCAAGGACAACCCTTAGGTAGGCGCGCGACTGTGCCCTCTGCCCTGGCATGGCGAGCACCGCCACCCACGTGCCCGCCGAGCGCAGGGGGGCGAACACTGCCTCCGGCAGGAGCCGGCCGCAGTGTCGGACCGCCTGGAACCCCCAGGAGGGGCCGGGGTTGCGGGGTTGGTTGGAGCCGGTGCTCATGCCCAGGTGAGGGTCATGCGCCACCCCGGCGCGATCCATCCGTCAAACTCGGTCTTCGTGTGCAGCAGGTCGAAGAGGCCGGCAAGCCCCAGGGATCCCTTTCCCTCAGCGTGCGCCAAGCGCACCCTGCCGAGCGATCCGGTTCCGGGCTGACGCGCCAGGGCGGCGGCAAAGCCGAACGTCCGCTCGCTTGCGAGGCGATGCTCGAGAAGCCAGGTTCCGGTCTCCTCGCCGCCGCAGAGGAGCGCGCGCGCGGACGGCGCGAGCATGCTGGCCCTGAGCGCATGGAAGGCCAGGAGGTCGCCGCCCGACAAGGGCATGAACTCCCTGATCGCCCGCTGGCGGCCGATCAGGAGTTGCTGCACGGCGCTCGGGTGAATCGAGGTCTGGAAGAGCGTGGGGCTCGGGGCCGGGAAGCTGTCCAGGAAATCCTCCAGGGCCCGGCTTTCACCGTAGCCGCTCGCGTAGAGGACTGAATCCTCCTGCGTAGGGTCAAGCTGCGCGAGCGCGTTGCCCACGATGAGCCCGAGCACGGTCATGCGCCGGGTGCTCCCCGGCGCAAACCCCGCCTTTAGGCGGTCCCGGGTGGTGGCGGGAGTCTCCCGGCCCGGGTCATCGGTCACGAGCGCCTCAATGGAACGTTCAAGCATGGCGGAGCAGGAACGCGGCGTGGGCCCCCCCGAAGGCGTTGCTGGCGCACACGACGCCGTCGAAGGACCCGGTGGAGAAGTTCTCGGTGGCGACCGCGCCCGCCATGGGTGCGCCCGGCCCGGCGATGACACCCGGGGCCGTCCCGCACCTGATCGCCTCCACGGCGATCGCCAGCTCGACGAGGCCGCAGCTTCCTAGAGTGTGCCCAAGGCTCCCCTTCCAGCCGGTGATCGGGGCTCCAGGCAGCGCCTGCGACGCGGCCGCCACCTCCATCCTGCCGGCCTCCAGGGTCCCCGTGCCATGCCCCTTGAACCAGACCCTTAGGCCGCCGGCCGACCCGGAGACTCCCGCAAGGCAGGTCGCAAAGCCCGAGCCGTCCGCGCGGTTGGCCGTGAAGTGATGCATCTCGTTAAAGAGGCTCTGTCCCTCGAGCACGAAGTCTCCGTCCTCCCGCGACACGACCGCAAAGGCCGCGCCGTCGCCAAGCCCGATCGAGCCCGCCTCCCTCTCGCGAAACGGAAGGGGGAAGTCACCGTTGAGGATCTTCAGGGCGTGGAATCCCCCCGAGACAAACGGGCTGAGGAAATCGAAGGAGAGGACGAGCGCCTTCTCGGCCAGCCCAGCCTCGACCGCACGGGTCGCCTCCAGGAGGCCCAGGTGTGCGGATACGCAGGCGTGCGAGAGGATCGAGACATCGGGCCCCCACCCGAGCGCGCGTCGAACCTCCTCCGTGCAGGTCGGCGGCGCACCCCAGGCAGCGAACGAGGTTTCCCCGAACCTGCGCAGCGCGTAGAGCCCGCCGACGCCAAAGTTGCTGCCAGTCACAAACACGGGCCTTTGGGGCGTGCCCCACCCCTCGCCGGGGATCGATGCGCCCAACTCCCGGAGCACGGAAAGCCAGGCAGGCGGGCTCGTGTCGTCAAGGTCCCGTCCGGGCAGGAGCGCGAGAGGAACAGGATCCCCGCCGTTTCGCCCGAGGGCGCCGGTCATCCTGAGGGCGCTCGCTCCATCCAACAGCCTGGCAAGGGTCCCCTTTGCGTCCCCGAGCGGCGTGATGCAGCCGCAAGCCGCAAGGCGGATGGATGCAGGGGGTCCGGCCATGCTTGGGATGAGGCGGCCCGGGTGCCCTTAAGTCGGAAGGCGGCCCGGATCGGCTCGCTCCCTGATGTAAGCAGCAAGCGCGGCCACGTTTGCCAAGGCCCTCCTCGCCTCCTCGCTTGTCGCAATCTTTATCCCGAATTCCTTCTCAAGGCGCACCACCAGTTCCAGGGCGTCGATGGAGTCCAGGGAGAGGCCCCCGCCCACCAGGGGCTCGTTATCCGGGATGTCGGCGGGAGCAATTTCCTCCAGCCTAAGCGTTTCCACAATCAGGAGCTTCAATTTGGCTATCAGGGGGTCGGGCATATCGAGGGCCCCGGAGACTGCCCTAATGAGGCCGCCGCATCAACCTGTATTGAGCCGAAGATTTCGGGCCTACTTTCGCCCCGGGGCGGAAAGCTTCTTGGCCACGCATGCCTGCAGGTCGCCGACGGTCCTTACGCCCATGATCTCCTCGTTTGAAATGGTCACATCGAACAGGTCCTCGAAGAAGAAAATGAGCTCGGCCACGGCCACGGAGTCGTAGGAGAGGTCCTCGAAAAGCCGGGTGTGGCCCGTCACCCGAGGTTCGCTGCCAGCGCCCGAGGGGCGGTAGTCCACGACGGCCGCGGTGACGAGCGCCCCCAGGGCCGCGGCGTCCCCGGCGGCGCGGTGGCGCTCGTAGGCGCCAAGGATCTCGGCGGGGAACCGGGCGAGAGCCGCTCTTTGAGTGTGGGACGGGGAATCTGCCATGGTCCCTTTCAGTGGACGGGGGCCGTAACGGGCAGCGGCGCGGGGCTTTCCGCCCTCGCCTGGGTGAACCAGGTCCTCCATCCCTCGCGCGCCTCAAGAAGCATCCACATCGCGAGTTGCCCCACGACCCTTGGCAGGAGGCGACGGTTCAGCTCATAGCTGATGAACCCGAAATATCTACCGGTGTTCCTCCGGCCCCAGGTCCCGCGTTCCATCCGCGAGCGGGCGATCCGCGCGAGGCGCCGGTTGTAAAACGCCATCAGGATGCCCGCGGCGCGTCCACCCTGGGGAGCGAATGCCGGGATCTCGAGGGCCGAGTTTCCTGTGGCGAAGGGCCGGGAGACGACCCCGAGGTAGTAGCTCCCCAGGTCCAGGCGGAACGCCAGGGTCATCAACTCGTGGTCGCCCATGTAGTAGTACTTGTCGCGGTAGATTGCGTCGAACCAGCGGTCGTGGGAGGCCTTGAAGTTGGCATTGTGCCGCGCCACCCGCTCTGGGGCGCTGCGTCCCGACAGGCAGCTGTCGACCAGGGCCGCGGCCGCGCTCGCCGAGAAGCTGATCCAGTCCATGCCTGGTGAGTAAAAGGGGTCCATGAACGCAGCCGCGTCCCCGACAAGGACAAACCCGTCCCCGGCATACCGGGTGCACGAGTAGGCGCAGTTGCGCCGGAAATGGACGTCGCCCTCCTGGAACGAGGCCCCTTCCAGGAGTTCGCGCGCCGCCGGGTGCTCGACCATGAAGGCGCGCAGGCGGGCCCCGATGCTCGGCCCCTCGGGAAGCTCCGTGATCCTCTGGTCATAGACGATCCCGACGCTCATGTCCCCTCCCTTAAGCGGGATCCACCACGACCACCATCCCTTCCCGCAGATGTGGTTGGTGGCCGTGAAGCGCACCGCCTTGCAGCGCCTCGACCACTCCGGGTTTCGCTCGGCAAATTCCCGGGAGTCGAGGCTCTTGACCCCGTTCCATCGGCTCCAGCACGCGGCGATCGGGTGGGCCTTGTTGGCCACAAGCCACCCGTTCTTTCGGGCGAGGATAGCGGCGACCCCGGAGGCATCGACGACCCAACGCGCGCGCTCCGTGCCGGTCCTCCCGTCCTCCGCCGTCCAGTGCACGGTCTGGATTCCCCCTTCCGCCAGACGTACCTCCTTTATCCGAACCGGCCTCAGGAGGTGCGCACCCTCCGCGACGGCGCGGGAGAGCACCTCCTCGTCCAGAACGGCGCGGTCGACCTGGTAGCCCGGGAAGCGCACGTTGTACTTCGGGCCCGTTTCGCTGCAGTCGGCAAGCCCGCGCGTCTCCTTGTTGTAGAACCAGAACCGCATGCCCTGCTTGACCAGGTGCCTTTCGTTTAGGTGGTCGGTTAGCCCGAGCACCCGGCCAAGGAAGTAGGCGCTCGTCTCGACCGTCGACTCCCCGACGCGCCTGCCGAGGGTCTCGCTCTTCTCTACGACCAGGATCCGCCAGCGCGGATTGCGCCTTCTTAGGAGAAGCGCCACCGAGGAACCCGCCAGGGCTCCGCCCAGAATGATGGCGTCCCACGCGGGCGTCTGCGGATTTTCGCTCATTCTGGAATGGAGGCTGCCGGAGCCCAAGTCGGATGTACACCTGCAATTTTTCTCGCCCGTCATCGAGGGCCTCGCACGCTTCCTGTGATGGACAACCCCTTGCTCCGCATCTGGAGGACCGTGGAAAAGGCGGGGCCGGCCCAGGCGGCCGTCACCGACGCCGCCACGGGGACCCTGTGGACAAGGTCCGCCATAGCCGCGTCCGCCGCAGGGTTTGCCGAAGCCTACAAGCTCTCGGTCCCGAATCCGCGCGGCCGCAGGGTCGTCATGTCTGTTGAAAACGGCGGCCGGTGGTTTGAGGTCTTCCTGGGTCTGGCAATGGCGGGCTCGGTGCCCGTGCCGATAGACCCGGCGGAGCCCGAGGGGGCCGCAGTCGCGGCGGCAGAGGCACTCGGAGCCACCCACCTCTGGCGCGCCGGTCGCCTTGCGCCCATCGGCCCCCGTGGCCGCAGACGGTCGGGGCGCACCCCGCCCTTCCTCGTGAAGCTCACGAGCGGAAGCAGCGGCTTCCCAAAGGGACTGGAGGCCACGGCGGCGCAGATGGTGGCCGATGGGCGCCAGATCTGCGCAACCATGGGAATCCGCCCGGGGGATTCAAACCTGGCCACCATACCGTTCGGCTACTCCTACGGCCTCGGCAACCTCGTAATGCCGCTCCTCCTCCAGGGCACGCGCATCGTCTGCGCCTCAAGCCCGCTCCCGCACGCGATCGCGACAGATGCCCTCCGCCACAGGCCAACCGTGCTTGCGACGGTCCCGCCGCTCCTAAGGGCGCTCGCCGCGAGCGACCTGGAGAAGGGGTCACTCGACAGCATCCGCCTGGTGGTTTCAGCCGGCTCGCCGCTCCCCGAGGAGGTTGCCCGGGCCTTTCGCGAGAGGTTCGGGATGGGCATCCACGGATTCTACGGCACTAGCGAAACCGGGGGCATTGCCTTTGACCGATCCGGGCAGGCAACCCTTGCCGGTAGAAGTGTCGGAGCGCCGCTCCGGGGAGTCCGCGTCGTGTTCAAGGGGCGCGGCGCGTTCCAGGTGTCGAGCCCGGCGGTGCTCGGCCGGGGCACGTTTGTCCCGGCGGATCGCGGCAGCCTCAACGAGCGCGGGGAACTTGTGCTCCTGGGCAGGACGGACCGCGTGGTTAAGGTGGCGGGCCGGAGGATCGACCTGGCGGAAATCGAGCGAACCCTCAGGTCGCTGCCCGGGGTGCGGGACGCGTTTGCCCACGCCGTGCCGGGTGCCGAGCCGCTGCTCGCGGCGGCCGTGGTGGCGGACACTCCCGCTGCCGAACTCAAGCGCGGGATGCGCTCAAGCCTCGCCTCGTGGAAGGTGCCCTCGCGCATCCTTACGCTTGCCGGGTTTCCAGTCACCGGCCGCGGCAAGACCGACGTCCAAAGGCTGCGTCACCTCCTGTCGGCCCCGCGCACGGCTACCTCGATCTCGACGTTGAGCGCGGCGCGGCAGATGTCGGCCCGCAGGTAGCTCACAGCATCCCCCGGTGCGAGCATCTCCTGCCGCTCCAGGGCCTCGGACGCCAGGTCCAGGTCCCGCTCGCTCCTGAGGAAGACCTTGAAATGTCGGCTCGGCGCTCGCCCGGAGCCGAGGCGCTCCCCGAGGCCGCTCGCCCTGGAGATCTGCCTGAGGTTCTCAATGGTGCACTCGAGCTGTCCCGGGGTGTCCCCCGGCGCCACGGTCTCATGGCCCATCACCGAGGAGGTGCCCGAGATATACGCATCCACCCTGTCGCCCCTGGGGACGACCGTGGCGCGCGCGAAACTCGGTGGCCTGGGCCCGTGCTCGGGTGGGTACTCGTAGGCCGGCACCTGGAGCGGGTTCTCAAAATGCAGGGGCGCCTCCTTCCCAGCAAGGAATACGACCGTGAGCTCTTCCTTCGCCGTGCCGACCGCTGAGGCCGCAGGAAGACTGCGCGTGAAATCCCGGCCTAGGGCCGCCTCGAATGCGACGGAGCGGCCGCGGCAAAAGGCGCGGTAGTTTTCAAGGCCCTCGACACCCCGGTCGTTGATGCTCGGCACGAAGTTCCAAAGCCGGTGGAGATGCAGGCCCTCCGCCGCGCGGATCACCTGGCCGTATACCCGGTCCGCAGCCTCCTCGAGGCCTTTCCCGGGCCTCAGCCGCGCGATGCCCGCCATCGACCCCCGCCCCATCCAGAGCAGGAGGTCGCCGCGGTGCTCCGATTTCCCTGCGCCCTCCATGAGGGTTTCCCGCGGCTCGCCCGAGAGCAGGGGCAGCCCCGCCTCGAAGGCACCGCGATCCGCGTCCGCCGGCCCTCCAAGGGCGAATTCGACCGTCATGCGCCTCGACCTACGCGCAGCATGGCCAAACGGACAAGCAATTTCCGGCTTGGTAAGGTCATTCGTCGGCCGATACCTTGGCCGTAGATGGACTTCCCTCGCCGCCTGGCCCCGGGCCAAGGAACAACGAACCCGTGAGACCCTGGGTATCCATCTTCCTCGGATTCAAGGTCTGCGCCTGCGCCCTGGCCCTGTTGCACCACCCGCGCCTTGCGATCCTCGTCTTTTTTGCCCCCGACCCGTGGATCTTCATGCAGTTCATCCTGCCCTCCCACCAGGCCTTCGGCCCCGCGGCGACAACCTTCGAGACGCCGGGCCGCAACGTGTGGCTCACCATTGACGACGGCCCGGACCCGGCCAGCACGCCGGCGCTCCTTGGGCTCCTTGAAAGGAACCAGGCAAAGGCTACCTTCTTCGTCGTGGGCCGGCAGGTCGAGAGGCACCCGGATCTTGCGCGCATGATCGTGTCCAAAGGGCACTCGATCGCGAACCACACGCACACCCACCCCTCGTGGACCTTCTGGGGGGCGGGGCCCGGGCGCACCGCCTCGGAGATCGACCGCTGCGTTGCGGCCCTCCTCCTGGCGGACGTCCCCTTCGAGCGCTATTTCCGTCCGCCGGTCGGCGTCAGGAACCCGTTCCTCCAGCCGGAGCTGGCCTCCCGCGGCATGCTCCTTGTCCTTTGGAACGCGCGGGGTCTTGACGGCGGCAGGCGGCGGCCGCAGGCCGCGCTCTCGCGGATCACGCGCCAGATCCGGCCCGGCGGCATCCTCCTCGCGCATGAGTCCGGCGTGCGCCCAGCCCAGCGCCTCGAGTTCGTGGGGCTCCTCTTGAGGCACCTTTCCGACGAGGGCTACCGCTGCGTCCTGCCGGCCCGGGACGCGCTCCGGACCTAGGCGCCCTACCTGACCTGAAGCGTGGCCTTGAGCACGTCGGCCGACGACCTTCCCACGAGGATCTCGAAGTCCCCGGGTTCCACCGTGCGGCGCATCTCCATGTTGTAGGCCTCGAGCTTGTCCGGTGTAAGCTCAAAGGTGATCGTGCGCTTCTCGCCCGGGTTAAGTGTCACCCGCCGGAAGTCCTTAAGCTCCTCGACGGGGCGAACCGGCAGGCTCACCACGGCATGAATGTAGAGCTCCACCACCTCGTCGGCAGCCATGGGGCCGGAATTTGTGACGTCAACCGAGACGCTCGCAGACCCGCCCGGGGCGATCCTGCCCGGCGAGACCTGGAGGTTCGCGTAGTCGAACGCGGCGTAGCTCAGGCCGAACCCGAAGGGATAGAGGGGCGTCGAGTCGGCGAGGACGTAGCTGCGCATGCGCGAGGGCTTGTGGTCGTAATAGTCGGGGACCTGCCCGACCGACCTCGGGAACGTGGCCGTCAGTTTCCCACTTGGGCTCACCTTCCCGAAAAGGACATCGGCCACGGCGGGCCCGGTCTGTTGCCCCAGGTACCAGCATTCGATGATGGCGGGGGCCTTTTCCTTGAGGGCGTTAACGGAGAGGGGGCCGCCGTTGATGAGGAGGACCGCGACGGGCTTGCCCGTGGCAAGGATCGCCGTGGCGAGGTCCTGCTGGCGGCCCACGAGCTCCAGCGTGTCCCGGTCGCCGCGGTGGTCCTCGCTCCAGGCCTCGCGCCGCAGGAGCTCGTTCTCCCCCAGGACCAGCACCACGGCGTCGCTCTTAAGCGCGGCGGCAACCGCCTCATCGATGAGCCTGGAGTCGCCGGCCGCGTCGTTCATGACGGGGTTCTCGTTCACGAGCCAGCCCGAGGCGTGGTTGGCCGTCAGCTTGCAGCCCTCGGCATACACGACCTTCATCGTGTCGCCCGCGAAATCCTTTAGCCCCTGCAGGACGCTCACGCCCGCCATGGGCACGGCCGAGTAGCCGCCCAGGTGCACCTCGGCCGCATTCGGCCCGATCACGGCGAGCGTCTTCACCTTGGCCGCGTCGAAGGGGAGCACGCGGCCCTGGTTCTTTAGGAGCACCATGGCCTCGTCGGCGGCTAGGCGCGCAAGCGCCTTGTTCTCCTCGGAATTGGTGACCTTGTCCACCTGTTCCGGGTCGGAATAGGGACGGTCGAAGAGCCCGCTAAGAAACTTCACGCGGAGTATGCCCGCCGCCGCGCGGTCGATCGCCTGCTGCGACACCTTTCCTGCGCGCTCCTCCTCGGCCAGCGTGGAGAAGCACCGCCCCTTGCCCCCGAGGTCATAGTCCACCCCCGCCTCGATCGCGAGGATCCCCGCCTCGGCGGGTCCGGCGGCCGCATGGTGGTCCTCGTAGACGACGTCGATTCCCCCACCATCGCTCATCACGAACCCGTCAAACCCCCATTCCGTGCGGAGAATGTCGGTGAGCAGGCGGTGATTGACGTGGTTCGGCACGCCGTCCCACTCGTTGTAGGACGCCATGATCGAGTGCGCGTGTGCGACCTTCACGGCCATCTCGAAGGGATAGAGGTGGTTGGTCCGGAACTCCCGGTCCGAGAATGAGACTGGCGCGATGTTGCGGCCCCCTTCCGACTGCCCGTGCCCCGCGAAATGCTTGAGGGTGACCGCCACGTGTCCCAGCCCGACCTCGGTGCCCCTGCCCTGGAGGCCGAAGACCGCGGCCATTCCCATGCGGGAGACCAGGTACGGGTCCTCCCCGTAGCACTCCTCGAACCTTCCCCAGCGAGGGTCGCGAGCCAGATCCAGGACCGGGGCAAGCACCTGCCTGACGCCCCGGGCATAGGCCTCCTGTGCGGATGCCGTGAACACCCGCTCCACGAGCGCCGTGTCCCAGGTGCCGCCAAGGGCGATCGCCGCCGGGAAACTCGTGGCACCGGCAGCCATGTACCCGTGGAGCGCCTCCGAGAACACAAAGACCGGGATCCCGAGGCGCGTCTTCTCCGCCATGTATCTCTGGATCGAGTTGACGCGCATCACCCTGTCCCTGGGATTCGAGGCGAACCGGTCGCCCCCCGCCCATATCGAGCCCGCCCCGTTCATGAGCGCAGGCGTATCGGTGCCGCCCACGAAATTCCCCTTGTCATCAAAGGCATGGGGATCCTTGGGCCGGAACCCCTGGAGCTGGGCCACCTTTTCCTCCAGTGTCATCCTGCCGAGGAGGTCCTTGACCCGCGCCTCGACGGTCTGGCCGGGGTCCTGGTAAAGGGCCCGGGGAGGGGGCTGCGCCGGGGCGCCCGCGCACAGGCACAGGAGGGCCAGGGCCGAAAGGCTTCTGCTGGGGTTCATGGGGTATTTGGGGGTTAAGTCCGGTGCCGCCCCTAGGGCGACTCGTCCTCGCGCATCTTGAAGGTCATCTGCACGGTCTCGCTCCGGCCGTCGGGTCTGGGCCCGATCGAATGGGTGTGCTCGCAGGCCTCGAGCACCGAGCGGTCAAAGTCGGGATTTCCCGAGGACCGGACGATGCGCACGTGGGACAGGGCGCCGTCGGCCGCGACCAAGAACTCCAGTTTCGCCGAGAGGCTGTCGCTCACGCCCTCCGGCGGGGTGTGGTTCTCCTTGATGCGGGCCTTAAGGAGCGAAAAGTAGGCGTCAAGCTCGCTGCCCTCCTCTCGCGTGAGCGCCCTGCCCCCCGCGCCGCCCGTCGTGTTCTTTGTCGAGCCGCCGATCACGCCCTCCCTGATTCCCTCGGCGTCAATGTGCTCGACCTTGCCCGCCTTGGCCGCCGCCTGCTCCTTCAGGAACTCCTCATGGGAGATGCGCTTCTCCTCCGCCGCCTTCTGCTTCTGGTACTTGTCCTCGAGGCGCTTCTCCCTCCTCGCCTCGACGCGCTTGAGCTCGGCCACCAGGTCGACCGGCTTGGCGGGCTTGCTCGGGGCGGGCACGGCCTGGAGGGGGGCGGACTGGATCGGCGGGGCCTGTGGCGCCGGGGTCGGGAGAGGATCGGCGCGGGTGACCGGCGGCGACGTGAGCTTCACGCCGCCCGGGCTCCCGAGGGCCGGCGCCTCCGTCGCGCCGTAGTTGTCGCCCGCTCCCGCCACCAGCTCGAGGATCTTCGGGCTGTCGTCGTGGATCGTGCTCGCGGCGAAGCTGAAAAACAGGACGAGTCCCACCGCCGCGCCATGGATCAGCACGGACATGCCGTAGGCTCCTGGGGACGTTGCGCTCATTTGGAGGCGGCCTGGGTGTCGAACGTAAACTTGAGCAGGTTTGCCTTCTTTAGCTCATCCATCAAGGCCACGATCTTCTCATAGGGCACCTTGGCGTCGCCGCGGACGCGGATGACCGGGGGTTTCGCCTCAAGCGCGTACACGTGGAGCCGGCTTCGGAGCTCGGCTATGCCCACGGGCTTCGGGTTGGTGTCGATGTAGGTGTTTCCCTTCGCGTCGATCGATATCGCCACAAAGTGCGCGTTCTTGTCGGCGTTCTGCTGGGCGCTCTTGGACTCCGCGGGCAGGTTGACCGGGATGGTCTGCTCCTGGGTCGCCTGGGTGGTGATCATGAAGATGATCAGCAGCGTGAAGCCCAGGTCGATCAGGTTCGTGACGTTGAGCTCCGCGATCGGGTGCGACTGACGGGGTCTCCTGAAGGTCCTGGCCATGGTGATTGCCGGCGTGGCGCCCCTAGTCGGACTCGAGCTCGATGCGGTCGGCCAGCGAGCTCGCGAAATTCTCGAGCTCGGTGGTGAGCGTCTTCGTGGAGGCGAAGAGCAGGTTGTAGCCGAAGAGGCTCGGGATCGCCACGAGGAGCCCCGAGATCGTGGTAAGGAGCGCGGCGGAGACGCCGGGTGCCAACGTCTGGATGCTCGCCGTCTGCTGGACCGACACCGCGCTGAAGGCGTCCATGACGCCCCAGACCGTGCCCAGCAGCCCGAGGAAGGGCGCCCCCGACACCACGGAGGCCAGGAAGATCATGTTCGACTCGTAGCGGAGCGTCTGGCGGGCAAGCGCGCGCTGCAGGGCGTTCTCGGCGTGCTCGAGGCGGAAGCGCGTCGTGTCGATTCCCTTCTCCTTGCCGATGGCCGCGGCCCGCCAGTAGGCCTCGACGGCGTCGCTCAGCAGGTCCGCGTACGGGATGTCGCGGCGCTGGCGGAGCGATTCCGGCAGGTCGAGCAGCTTCTTCTGGTCGCGCAGGTGCCGCTCGAACTGGTGGTTAAGGCGCCTGATAGAACTGAGCTCCCCCTTCTTGCCGAACATGACCGCCCACGCGATCACGCTTCCGACCGCCAGGCCGCCGGTGATCGTCTGGCCCACCACGTCGCAGTGCTCGAAGACGTCGATGATGTTGGCTGCCGCTAGGACGGGAACGAAATGCACGAACATGGGCCCAGAGTTGGAGGTTTTTGGCGATTCGTCCATTGGATTTCAAAGCGTCCTCGCCAAATGGCGGGGATTTGCCCAATCTGGCCCGGACATGGTCCTTAAGTCCAAACACACCGGGAAGCTCATTTCGTTCGAGGGCTCGGAGGGGAGCGGGAAGACCTCCCAGATCACGCGCCTGGCTGAGCACCTCCAGAAACTGAAGCGCGACGTCACCACGGTCCGGGAGCCGGGCGGAACCGAGATCGGCGAGCAAATCCGCAACATTATCGTCCACAATTCCAAGGGGGAGGAGATGTGCCCGGAGACCGAGCTCCTCCTCTTCGCGGCGGCGCGCGCACAGCTGGTCCGGGAGATCATAGCCCCGGCACTCATGCGCGGCTCGATCGTCCTGAGCGACCGCTACCTGGATTCCTCCACCGTCTACCAGGGCATAGGCCGCAACCTCGCGGCCGATCCCGTGGCGCAGATCAACCGCTTTGCCGTCGGCAACGTGATGCCGGACCTGACGATCGTGATCGACGTTCCGACCCAGATCGGGCTCGCCCGCATCCGCCAGCGGGCCTCGGACCTTCCCGACCGCATGGAGCGCGAGAACATCGACTTCTACGACAAGATCCGCGAGGGCTACCTGGTCCTCGCCAAGGGCTTGCCCGAGCGCTTCGTCGTCGTCGACGGCAAGGCCGACGCCGCGACCACCGAGAAGCGGATCTGGGAAGCCGTCAAGGCCCGGATATCCTGATAATGCCCGCGACGGTCCCATGGCCGCCGGCTTTGGAGGGCACGCCGGCCGTTTCCGTGATCGAGCGGGCAATCGAGCGCCGGAGGCTCTCCCATAGCCTGCTCCTGGCGGGCGACGACCCGGAGGTCCTGGCGTCGGCCGCCCTGGCGCTCGCCGACCGGCTCCTAAACCGGGGCGCAGGCTCCCCGTCCCCCTACCCGCCCGAGCGCCACCCCGACTGCTTCCTCGTGCGCCCGTCCGGCCGGTCCCGCTCGATCACCGCCCCGGCCATCCGCGACCTGATCGGCCTGATCAATGTCTCGCCGAGCGTCTCCCAGTACAAGGTGGTGGTCCTCCATGACGCCGACCGGATGAACGCGGCCGCGGCGAACATCCTGCTAAAGACGCTCGAGGAGCCGCCGGCCAACACGACGCTCCTCCTCTTGACGGCCCGCCCCCATGCGCTTCTTCCGACGATCCGGAGCCGGGTCCTTCATTTCCGGTTCCCGGGGCTCTCCGCGGCGGTCCCCGCGGAGGGATGGGAGGCCTGGATCGCGGACTACCGCGCGTGGCTCGAACTCCTGGGCCAGGGCGTGGCGGCGGGCCGCTCGGCGGCCGAGGGCATCTTTGGCCTCTATGGCCTGGTGGCGCGCTTTGGGTCTATGCTCGACAAGGCCTCGGCGCTTGAGACCACGCGCCGCAAGGCGCTTTTGCCGGAGGCCACCGATGACGACGAGGTGGCGGCCATAGAGGTCGAGATCTCGGTAGGCCTGCGCATGAGGATGTTCGCGGGGATCGAGGCGGCGACCCGCGCGCATTCCCTGAAGCTCCTTGCCTCCGGAGACAACGAGGCCAGGCGCCCGCTGATCGCCTCCACCGACGCCTTGGAGAGGGCCGCCGGACTCCTCAGGGTGAACCTAAACGAATCGGCGGCCTTGGAGGACTTCCTCCTGGCCTCGCTCAGGGTTTGGACGAGGCGCTGAGCATCGCCGCGCCGAAGACACCCGCGCTGTCACCCAGGGTCGGCCGCAGGAACTCGGTCCGGATCTCGGTGTTGAAGAGGTGCTTGAGCACGGCCCTCCGGGTCCCTTCGTCGTAGAGGATGTCAATGTTGCCGACGCCGCCCCCGATGACGACCGCGTCAGGGTCCAGGATATTGATGACCGCGGCGATCGCCTCGCCAAACTTGGCCTGCAGGCGGCGAAGCGTCACCCGGGCGGCCGGCTCGCCCTTCGCGGCGCGGGCCACGATCTCGGGCATGCGAACGCCGCGGCCGGAATGCTCCTTGTAGTATCGCTCCAGGGCGGGCCCCGAGATGACTGTCTCGATGCACCCCTTCCGGCCGCAGTAGCACAAGGTGCGCTCGCCGCGGAGCGGGTTGTGGCCCCACTCCCCCGCGATCCCGTGGATCCCGTCCAGCACCTTTCCCTCGACGACGATGCCCCCGCCGCACCCGGTCCCAAGGATAAGCCCCACGACCACCTTGCGGTTGCGCCCCGCCCCGAACATCGCCTCAGCCAGCGCAAAGCAGTTGGCGTCATTGGCCATCCGCGGCTCGACCCCGAGGGCGCGCGCGAGATCCCTGCCAAGGGGCCTGCCGTTCAGGCAGGTCGTGTTGGAATTCTTCTGGATCCCCGAGAGCGGGTCGATGACGCCCGGGGTGCCGATCCCGATCACGGCCGGCCTCCTCTCGCCCGACTCACGCTCGAGCATGCGCACGACCTTTACGACCTGGCTGATCACGTGCTCATATCCCTTCGCCCCCTCGGTCGGCAGCCTGAGGCGGCAGAGCGCGCAGTCGGGCCTGGCGGGGTCGATCACCGCCCCCTCGATCTTGGTGCCACCCAAATCGATCCCGAAAAGGCTCATGGGTCAAACGATGGCGTTTAGCCTGATCACTTCCGAGTAATAGCGCGAGGAGAGCTTGGGCGTGCGCTTCTGCGTCTCAAAGTCCACGTGCACGATGCCAAACCGCCGTGTATAGCCATCGGCCCACTCGTAGTTGTCGAGGAGGGACCAGACGAAGTAACCCTTGATCGGCACGCCGTCCTCTAGCGCGCGGTGGAGCTCCCGCAGGTAGCCCCGGAGGAAGTCGCGCCTGTGCAGGTCCAGGACCTCGTCGTTGACAACCGGCTCGTCGTCGTAGCCGCACCCGTTCTCGGTCACGTAGATCTCCTTCGGTCCGTAGTTCTCGTGCGCCAGTCGCAGTCCCCAGTAGATCGCCTGCGGCGTTATCTTGAGCCACTTGCTGTCGGCCCTCGGATAGCTGTCGTGGGTGTCCACGTCCTGGTACTTGGAGCCTGCGTGCGCCCGGACAAAGAACCCCGTGTAGATGTTGATCCCGAGGTAATCGGTCGGGGCGCTGATCAGCTCAAAGTCGCCCGGCCGCACGGTGGGGCCGTCCTTGCCCACGCGCTTCAGGTACTCCTCGGAATAGCCGCCGCGGTAGATGGGGTCCAGAATGTGCAGGTTCCGCTCCACGAACCAGGCGTTGGCGGCCGCGATGTCGGGCTCCGTCTCGGTGACCGGTATCGGGGTGTCACAGTTGTCGGTGAGCCCCACGCGGGCGCCCTCTCCCCCATGGGCGCGCACCGCGCGCACCCCGTGCCCGTGGCACAGGAGGGCATTGTGGTAGGTCTCGTTTAGCTTCTGCGGGCCCACCGGTCGCCCCGGGGCCGCCAGGCCCCACGGCCCGTAGGCCAGGGACGTGAAGCAGCGAATCTCGTTGAGCGTGATCCAATTCTTCACCCTGGGGGAGAACTCCCTGACGAGGGTGTCGGCGTACGTGGCGAACGCGTCCACGGTGACGCGCTCCGTCCAGCCGCCCCGGTCCTCGAGGGCCTGCGGCAGGTCCCAGTGGAACATGGTGACCCACGGCGTGATGTCGTTCTCCTTTAGGGCGTCGAAAAGGCGGTGGTAGAAGTCGAGCCCGGCCTGGTTGATCGCGCCGTCGCCCTTCGGGTAGATCCGGGGCCACGCCACCGAGAGCCGGTAGTTGCGGATCCCAAGCGAGCGCATGAGCGCAAAGTCCTCCCTGAAGCGGTGGTAGTGGTCGCACGCCACGTCGAGCGTGTCGCCCTTCAGTATCTTTCCCGGGATGCGGGAGAAGCGGTCCCAGATGGACTCCCCCTTGCCGTCGGCAAACGCGGCGCCCTCGATCTGGGGCGCCGCCGTGGCGGCTCCCCATACAAATTGGGCCGGGAAGGTGGAGTTTGAGGAGGTCTTGAACGGCATGGTGCAGGCTCTGGGCACCCGATCGAGTGCCGCACCCGCGCAAGAACGCACGAAGCGACATGATAAGGGTTTATGAGAGGCAATTCTTTGTTATTGCCTGTGGAGGGCATTCGTTCTGTTTAGCGGGTAAATCGCTTGCAAGGCTCATTTTCGGCTGAAAATGCGCGCGCCACTTTAACGCGATCCCCCCCACCCCTTTATGGCCCTGGTCCAGCTCGAAACCCTCACTAAGGTATACCCCGAAAAAAGCGGCCCCGGCGTCACGGCCGTCAAGAGCATTAGCCTCCAGATCGAGGACCGCGAATTCATGGTGCTCGTGGGCCCCTCCGGCTGCGGGAAATCGACCACGCTCCGGATGATCGCCGGCCTTGAGGAGATCTCCGGGGGCACGGTGCGAATCGCCGGGCAGGTCGTGAACGAGGTCCTGCCCAAGGACCGCGACATCGCGATGGTGTTCCAGAACTACGCCCTCTACCCGCACATGACGGTCTATGAGAACATGGCCTTCGGGCTCAGGCTGAGGAAGTTCTCCAAGGCGGACATCGACCTCCGGGTGCGCGAGGCCGCGGCCATGCTGGGCCTTGAGGCGCTCCTTGAGCGCAAGCCGAAGGCCCTCTCCGGGGGGCAGCGCCAGCGCGTGGCGCTCGGGCGCGCCATCGTGCGCAAGCCCAAGGTCTTCCTCTTTGACGAGCCGCTCTCAAACCTGGACGCGAAGATGCGGGTCTCGACACGCACGGAGATCTCCAAGCTCCATGCCCGGCTCGGCGCCACCATGATCTACGTGACGCACGACCAGGTGGAGGCCATGACCATGGGGGACCGGATCTGCGTCATGAAGGATGGCGACATCATGCAGGTGGCCCCTCCGCTCGACCTCTACAACCGCCCCGAGAACATGTTTGTCGCCGGCTTCATAGGCTCCCCGCCCATGAACTTCTTCAAGGGCACGGTGCGCCGGGCCGGCGGCCACCTGGCGTTCGTCGAGGACAACACCCTGGCCGCGCCGCTGACGATCGCGCTCGACGAGAGGCTCGCGAGCAAGTCCTCGGAGTACGTGGACAAGGCGATCGTGTTCGGCATTAGGCCGGAGGCGATCCACGACCTCCTGACGGTCGCTGCACCCGACCCGGGGCGGACCGCCGACGTGAAGGTCGAGGTCTCGGAGCCCATGGGGTCAGAGACGCTCCTTTACCTGGACACGGGCGCAACGGCGTTTGTCGCCCGGGTGAACCCCACGGACCGGTTCGAGGCGGGCCAGCGGGTCCAGGTCACGTTCGACCTGACCCACGCCCACTTCTTCAACCCCGCGACGGAGAAGGCGATCGCTTAGCGCGCCGGGCCTACTTGGGGGCCTGGGCTTCCTTGGCCTTGCCGCGGGCCGCAAAGACGAGCATCAGGGCCCCGAAGACGAGCAGCACCACGCCCCAGATCAGGTTGATGTTGATGTCGAGGGAGCGGTGGTACATTGCGGCGTCGTCCTTCGTGACGAAGCCGTAGACGGTCATGAGGAGGCCGACGAGCGAGAACATGAGGCCGATTGGCCAGCGAATATCGAGTCCCATAGAGGTTTTCCTTCTACCAGAAGATAAGGTTTAGAACGACGCAGGCGCCCAGGAGCACCACGCCGATGACGGCGGGGCGCTGGATGAAGGGGATGCCCTCGTCCTTGATCTTGGGCGTGAGGGAGTAGACAAGGCCCGTGAGCTCCTGGTCGGTCTTCGTCCTCTTCGTCGCAAGCGAGATGCCGCCCGTCAGGATGAAGCAGACCAGGAAGGCGAAGATCGCCAGCCAGAAATTCTGGGCCATCTCGCTCGGGAAGGTGTGAACGACCCCGAGGTAGCCGCCCTTCATGCCCGGGGCGTTGCCCGTGGATATCGTGAGCGCGTGGACAAGGCCCGAGGTCGCGGTGCCGCCCAGGAGCCCGAGGAAGGCTCCGGTCCCGGTCGTCCGCGCCCAGAACATGCCGAGCAGGAAGGTCGCAAAGAGCGGCGCATTGACGAACGCGAACACGAGCTGGATGATGTCCATCGCGTTGTTGTAGAGCGCAGCAAAGTACGCGCAGGCGATGCTCAGGAGGATGCCCACGACCGTGATGGCGCGCGCCATCTTCATGTAGTGCTCGTCGCTCCGGTTCGGCGCGAAGTAGGCCTGGTAGAGGTCGTAGGTCCACACCGTGTTGAAGGCGGTCACGTTGCCGGCCATGCCCGACATGAATGAGGCGAGGAGCCCCGTGAGGGCCAGGCCCAGGAGGCCCGGCGGGCAGTAGCGCTTCACGAGGGAGAGGATCACGCCGTCGTAGTCGTACTCGGCCACCGCGTTCCAAAGGCGGTCGCGGAAGGTGTCCTCGGCCATGGGGCTGGCGGCGTAGTCCTTGATGAGCGAGGCGACCCTCTCGGGGTCCATCTTCTTTCCGACCGCCGCGCTCACGTCCCTAAACGCCTGGTCGGCGGGCGCCGAGGCGTCGGCGACGACGACCGTAAGCGTCCGCGCGAACACGGCGTTGTCCAGGATCGGGGCCGGGATCCGGTATCCCTTGGAGGGCACGGTCATCAGCGCCACCGCGATCATGCCGGGGAGAATGACCAAGGCCGGGAAGAGCATCTTCGGCACGGCCGCGACGAGCGGGGTGTTCCGCGCCGCGGTCATGTTGCGCGCGGCCATCGCGCGCTGGACGACCAGGAAGTTCGTGCACCAGTAGCCGAAGGAGAGGACAAACCCGAGGCCGAAGACCATCGCGAACCAGTCGACCCCCATGGGGTTGTTGGCCGGGCCCGCAAGGAGCGTGCTCCATGCGTGCGTCCAGGCTCCGGGCCCGTAGTGGATGCCCTCCGGCCGCAGGTTGAGCGACGACGGGTTCGTGGCGACCCCCGTCAGCAGCTCCGTCAGCTTGGAGTAGCCCCCCACGTCCTTGAGGCCCAGGTAGACGACGGGCGCGAAGCCGAGCACAATCATGAAGAACTGCAGGACCTCCGTGTAGATGGCCGAGGTGAGGCCGCCCTTGAGCACGTAGACCAGGACAATCGCCGAGCAGATCCAGAGGCTCGCGTGGTAGTTCCAGCCGAGCAGCAGGTGCAGGAGCTTTGCCAGCGCGTTCATCGAGATGCCCGACGCGAATACGGTCATGACCGCGAATGCGGTCGAGTTGAGCGCCCGCACGCGCTCGTCGAACCGCATCTTCAGGTACTCCGGCACCGAGCGCGCCTTCGAGCCGTAGTAGAACGGCATCATGAACACCGCCAGGAAGATCATCGCGGGGATGGCGCCCACCCAGTAGAAGTGGGCCGTCGAGATCCCGTACTTGGCCCCGCTGGCGGCCATGCCCACCAGCTCGAGGGCCCCCAGGTTCGCCGAGATGAACGCAAGCCCGGTGACCCAGGTGGGTATCGAGCGGCCGGACGTGAGGAAGTCCGAGGAGCTCCTCATGTATTTCTTGAGGGCGAACCCAATGCCGACGACGAACGCCGTGTAGGTCAGCAGAATCAGGTAATCGAGCCAAGTAAGCGTGACTTGCATAGCTGGGGGGATTTTGGGGTGCCGCTCGGGGGGGCGGCGGGCAAGGAGCCCGAGTGCGCCCGCGCGGAGGGAAAAAGGTGCGCCGCGGGTCCGGGGAAATCAAGCCACAACGGCAATCGCGCCCAAATGAACTCCGCCATGCGCGCCGTGTAATTCCCGGTCCTAATGCCGGCGGGAAGATTCCCTGATCGTGCACCCCGACCCAACCTCGGGAGCCCCTCTTGACCGCCCCTATTTACCCGGCAGAGTTGCCCCCCATGCCCGCCCCATCGCCGCCTTCCAGCGCCGAGGCTCTCGCCGACGCCGGGCACGCATTCGCGCACGAGAGAAAGTGGACCGAGGCGATCGCGGCGTTCGAGCGGGCGCTCACGCAAGACCCGAACCTCGGCCTGGCCTGCGGCGCCCTTGGCTTCTGCTATGAAAAGACGGAACGGTTCGCCGACGCGGTCGAGGCGTATTCGAAGGCCGCCGAGCTCTTGCCGGACTCCCTCGCTCTGGCCTTCAACCTGGGAAATGTCCTTCGGGCCGAGGGGCGCCTCGCGCAGGCGGAGGCCTCGTACCGGAAGGCGCTTGTCCTCGACCCCTCGCACGTCCTCTCGCTTTGCAACCTGGGCCTCACCCTCCACGCCCTCGGGCGCCACGACGAGGCCATTGCCTGCTACGGCCGCGCCCTCGAGATCAGGCCCGACTACGCGGAGGCCATCAACAACCTGGGAAGCGCCTACGTTGCCAAGAACCAGATCGGCACGGCCCTGGAGGCCTACCGGGCGGCCCTTCTGCTGGACCCCGACAACCGGCGCATCGCGTTCAACGAGGGCGTGGCGCACCTCCTTGCGGGCGACCTAGAGGCCGGGTTCAGGGGCTACGAATACCGCGTGAGGCCGCCCTGGCAGCAGGCGTTCTCCGGGAAGCGGTGGGACGGCAGGGAGAGCCTCGAGGGGCGCTCGATCCTTCTGGCCTACGAGCAGGGATTTGGCGACACGATCCACTTCGTGCGCTACGCGGAGCAGGTGGCGGACCTTGCGGCCGAGGTCCATCTCCTGGTGCCGCCCAGCATGAAGCGCCTTCTGTCGAGCGTGCGCGGCGTCGCCTCGGTTGTCGCGGCGGGCGAGGACCTTCCCCGGCACGACGCGCATTGCTCGCTGATGAGCCTGCCGTTTCTTCTCGGCACGACGCTGGAAACCGTGCCGGCGAAGGTGCCCTACCTGTCCGCCCCGGCGGCGCTGTCGGCCGCCTGGGCGAAGAGGCTCCAGGGGCCCCGGCCCCTGGTCGGACTCGCGTGGTCCGGCAATCCCGGCCATCACATGGATCGCTGGCGCTCGGTGCCGCTCGGGCGCCTCACCTCCGCCCTGGGCGGTGTCCCCGCCAGGTTCGTCGGGCTTCAAAAGGAGATGCGCGCAGCGGATGCCCAGGTGGTGATCCCGGGTGAAGGCGTTGCCTACCACGGGGACAACATCGAGGACTTTGCCGACACCGCGGCCCTCATTTCCCAGGTCGACCTCGTGATCTCGGTCGACACATCGGTGGCCCACCTGGCCGGGGCCCTCGGCAAGCCGCTCTGGATCCTCCTGCCCTTCGCGCCCGACTTCAGGTGGATGCTGGGACGGGCCGACAGCCCGTGGTACCCGACGGCTCGCCTGTTCCGGCAGCAGAAGCTGGGGGACTGGGACCATGTCCTTGATTCCCTGCGCCAGTCGCTGCGCGACTGGGCCACGGCCGCGCAACCACAATAGGAACGTCAGGGGGCGCCGCGCTCGACCTCAAGGATCTCGCCTGAAAACCGCTGCAGCGCGGAGGACGCCCCGATTCTGTTTTCGCCGACCGAGATGTGATCGGGAGTCGAGGGGTAGGCCTCCGAGTCCTCGGTGAGGACCGTGGCGCCGTTCCAGGTGACGGAGAGTCCGCTGCCCGGGCCCGTCCGGGCGCCACCGGACCCGGGCGGATGCAACGAGCCCATGTGGACCTCTATCCTCTGGGGAACGGTCGGGTCGATCGCGATCGGGACGCTTTTCGCGCCCCCGTGGCCCCACTTGTCGTGGCCCACCCGGACATGGAGGCCGTCCAGATAGGTGACGTAGACGCAGTCGCCCGCACCGGTGCTCCCCGTGGTGACCAGGGGTTCCGACCGGCCATCCACCACCCACGGCAAAAGGACAACCATGCGGACGTCCCCGTAGCGCTCCCCATGCCGGGGCTTCGCCAAAAACCAACACAGGGCCGCGGCAGCAATGGCGAAACAGGCGCCCGCCCGCCCGAGGCCCAGCGCCCCATCCCAGCGGGAGCGTGGCGCGGCCGCGACGGGGACCGGGCCCCCGGCACCGGTCTTCTGAAATGCCGCTCGGCACACCACGACGACCAGGGCGAGCCAAGCGCATGCCGTCGCCCAGTAGCTCAGGAGCAGCAGACCGCCGCCCCCATAGGTCAGGCTCACGTCGTGCCTGCCCTTAGGGAGCGGTATCGCGACGAGCCCCTCCCCGCTTTTCAAGGGGAGAACCTTCGCGCCGTCCACCCTCGCCAAGTATCCCGGCAGAAAGAGCTTGGGCGTTTCCAGGAAGCAGTCGCGGTCGGCGAAAACCAGCGCATGGAAGGGCATGAGGGAGAGGATCCGGATTGACCTCGTCTCCTCGGCGAGCGGCTCGACTGTCACGCGGGCAAAGGGGCCGATTGCGGCACCGCCCCTCGCGACGAACCTAACGGAGACAGTCTCGGCGGAGGCCGTGCTGTTTTGCAGGATGAGTACCCGGCTCGACTCGGAACCGGCGCCAAAGGACCGGGCAAGGCCTGAAACCGGCAGGCTGTAGTGGTTCTCCAGCGTATCCCCGACAAACTGGAGCTCCCCCTCGGGAGCCTTGCCAAGAAAATCAAACCTGAGGACTTGGGACTGACCCGGATCGAGCTTGAGCGAGCGAGGGAGCGCGTCTGGCCCCGAGCGGTCGAGCACAAGAAGGGACGCCCGCTGAGCGCCCCCCGGCGCACCCGCCCGCAGCGTGGCGCCATCCGCGAAGGGCTGCCGCGTCGCCAGGTCCAGGAGCCGAGTCTCCAGCCTAGGGTCCATGCGCCCGTTTGAAAAATAGGACGGGGTCCCCAGGTACTCGTAGGAGTGCGTCCGGGACAGCGTGATGTTCTCGGGCAGCAGGAGGTCCTCGGATGCCTGGGTGGAGGCGGTGGTCTGGGCGGCCCGCGCGTAGAATTTCCGAACCTCGCCCGCGCTCCAGAGGCATGCGCTGACAATGAGCGCGCCTACCGCCGCCCGTTGCGCGGGTCCCCGCGCGGAGATCCTGGCGAGCACCGGGGCGCTCAAAAAGACGGCCAGACCCGCCAGCAGGACATAGAAGCGCTCGACCGGCCACTGGTTCGTCACGGCGAGGAGCTCCGTCGGCAGGCATTCCCAAGCCAGCCGGGTGACGCCCGGGATGGGCCAGGCGAACACGAGCACGAGGGCGAAGCACCCGAGAAGCGTTCGCCCTGCCCGGTCGCGTGCGGCGCCCCAGGCTGCAACAAGCACGCAGGACCAGAGCCCGTAACCGAGCTGCACATCCCCGAGGAGGCGCTCGCCGTAGTCACTGACGGGCAGGAGGCTTTGGGCCCAGTTCTGGTGGAGGATCGCGAGCTTGTAGTCGAGGGTTGATAGGGCGTCGGCCCGCGCGACCTGCGGAAGCCGAAGCGAGGCAACCGAGACGAAGAGATAGCCCGCAAGGGCGAGGAAAACCCCCGTGGCGGGCACCATGCCGAGGTAGCCGGTCCACTGGCGCTCCCGGACAACGATACCCAAGGCCGCCAGGCCGGCCAACAGCGTGGCCCAGGCCGCAACGGGCGGGTGGGCCATCCACATCGCCGCAAGGGCGGCCCCTTGGAGCACCCAGGGCCAGGCTCTTTCCGGGAACTGGGAACTCTTCTGGACTCCCAGGAAAAGCCACGGAACGAACGGAAGCGTCATGAACGTCGGGTACATGTCGCCGCCGTAGAGGGGCGCCAGCACCCCGGGGCAAAGCCCGAAAAGGACAGCCATCCCGAGGGCAAGCCAGGGACCCTTGGCGAGGGAGATCCGGAGCGCGGCGTAACACCCCAGCACCGCCCCCAGCATGCTCCCTACCACCGTCAGGTTTAGGAGCGCAAAGGCGTTCAGGGTCCCGAGCGAGAGCAGGTCGAACAACCACGCCATGTGGGCCAGGAGGGGCGCGTTCCGCAGAGGGTGGAATCCCCCGTTGAATGCGAATCGGCTCTGGCCGATGAGGACCGGGAAGATCCCGGCGCGCCACTGCGCGACAAAGTCGGCGATCATCAGCGAATAGGAGTTCGCATCGCCGGCACCGAGAAGCCCGCTGCGGGCGTAGGGGCGGACGGCCAGGAACGCGGCGCACTGGGCAAGCCCGAGCCTGAGCCCCTCCCACCCGTCGGCCCCGCTCTGCCTCTCGATGAGCCCGAGGACCACCCGGGCGCCCCCCAAGGCGGCGGAGAACATGAGCGCGAACGCGACTGCCTGGCTCCAGGAGAACGGGTCGGCGAGCCCCTTCAGGGTCAGCGCGCTTGCGGCCACCGAGAGACCAAGTCCGAGCGCGCTCCCGATGCCCGAGTCACCCTTGGTTTTCCAGAAAGCCGAAAGGAACGCGGGAACCCCGGCCGAGGCGGTGATCCAAACGAGCGCGACTGCGGCCCACGCGGTCCAGGGGATGGCCGTCTGATCCCACATTCCTGAGGCGACGCTCAGGGCGACGGCGAGCGTGGCCAGATCGGAAGCGAGGGCGCAGGAAGGGCCTAGGAGAGGCGCAAGCCGCCACCCCGTGCTGGATTTGCGGGACAAGGGGGGCATTGCGGGTCGTGGTTTCGCCTCTAGGCGGCAGCGGCCCTGCAGGATTTTGCCATTTCGGCCGAGTGCAAAGGCGGGACTTCCAGATCGAAGGAAAGACCAACGGGCCCCCTGTCCACCCAGGGGATACAGCGGCGGCACGGTGTTCTATACCATTGCCTGGCAATGACAAGCATCCTCAATGAGATGGATAATGGTGGTGGAGGTTGGATTCGAACCAACGGTGTCGTAAGACGGGAGATTTACAGTCTCCGGAGCGGCCACTGCTCAACTCCACCAACGTAAACGCCGAAACATCCACGTGCGGGGGGCCGGGTCAAGGTTCATTTTTCAGGCGCACCCGGGCGGCCCTACCCGGCACTTGTGCCTTAACCCGCCTGTCCCTAGGGATTGCACGAACCACGGATGACCGCGCTCTTCCAATACATCGACCGTTTTGTCCCGGGAGGGCTTCTCGCGCACCTCTCCACGGTGGCCGGCTTCATCCTGGCCTTCTTCCTGGTCGCGCGGCTCATGAGCGAGAGGCGAGCGCCTGCCAACACCTTCGCGTGGCTGCTCGTGATCGTCTTCATCCCGTGGCTCGGGGTGCCGCTCTACCTCTTCCTCGGGGGCCGAAAGCTCAGGCGCCTGGCGAAGGACAAGAAGGCGCTCCTTCCCATCCTCCCGAGCATCTGCGTCTCGGATACGAGCCACATCTTCGGGCCTGTGGCAAAGACCGTCACGGGGGCCGGGGGCTACCAGCCCGTCGGCGGAAACCGGGTCCGGTTCCTTCTGACCGGGGAGGACGATTTTGCGGAGATGGAGCGCCAGATCCTGGCGGCCAAGCACTCGATCCACATCACGACCTTCATCCTGAGCCGGGACCCGACCGGCAAGCGCATCGTGGACCTCCTGGCGCGGCGCGCCCGCGAGGGCGTCAAGGTGCGCCTCCTCCTGGACGCCCTGGGATGCTTCATCTCCTCGCGCGGCTTCGTGGACCCGATCCGCAAGGCGGGCGGCGAGGTCGGCCGCTTCATGCCCGTCATGCCGTTCACCTCCCGCGGCTCCGCAAACCTGAGGAGCCACCGCAAGATGGCGATCTTTGACGGCACGACGGCCATGGTGGGCGGCCGCAACATCGCGAAGGAATACATGGGCCCAACCCCGTACGCCAAGCGCTGGCGGGACTTTGGCGCCGTGATCGAGGGGCCCGGCGCGGTGGTCCTGGGCGAGGTGTTCACGGCCGACTGGTCCTTCGCAGTCCGGGAGCCCCCCGAGCAGGCGAGGCTCGATGCCCAGGCGGGAGGCGCCCCGATCGTGGGAGAGTGCGAGCTCCAGGTGGTGGCGAGCGGCCCCGACGTGCCCGGGGACCCGCTCTACGAGGGCATCGTGGCCATGATCCAGCAGGCCGAGCACGACCTCTGGATCGTGACCCCCTACTTCATCCCGGACGAGGTGCTCCTGCGCTCCATGATCGTCCGGGCGAGGGCCGGCTGCAACGTGACCCTGGTCGTGCCGTTCAAGTCGAACCACCCTGTGACCGACTTCGCGCGGCGAAACTTCACGCGCGAACTCATGAAGGCCGGCGGGCACGTCCTCAATTACAACGCCGGGATGCTCCACGCCAAGGCGATCGTGGTCGACGACCGCGTGGCCATGTTCGGGTCGCCCAACTTCGACCTGCGGAGCCTCTTCGTCAACTTCGAGGTGGGTGTCCTTGTCTATACGCGCCCCGAGGTGATGAGCATCCGGGCGTGGATCGACGACGTGCTCAAGGACTGTACCGTGCCCGTCCTGCGCACCCGCCACCTGCTGACGAGCGTGGCCGAGGATCTCTGCAGGCTCCTCGCGCCGCTCCTCTAGCCCCCCGTTGTTCCCGTTTGCGGTCGGGGCGCCCCTCCCCAAAGATGCCCGCCAAAATGAAGACCTCCCCCAAGCCCTTCATCGCCTCCATGCTTGCGGCGCTTTCCCTCGGCGCCGCGGCCGCCCAATCCGGTGCGCCGGCGGCGCCGTCGTCCGAGCGCTATGAATTCCGCAGCGTCGCCATCGGCGGCGGCGGGTTCGTTACGGGCATCATCTTCAACCCTTCCGAGAAGGGCCTGGTCTACGCGAGGACGGACGTGGGCGGGGCTTACAGGAGGGACGCCCGGTCGCGCCAGTGGGTTCCCCTCCTCGACTGGGCGAACCAGACCGACTGGAACCTGTACGGCGTGGAGAGCCTTGCGAGCGACCCGGTGGACCCGAGGCGGGTCTACATCGCCGCCGGCACGTACACCAATCCCGGGGTGTCCCTCGGGGAGATCCTCAGGTCGTCCGACTACGGCGCGACCTGGGAGCGGACCCCCATGCCCTTCAGATTCGGGGGCAACGAGAACGGCCGCAACAACGGGGAGCGGCTGGCCGTGGATCCTAACGACGACCGCGTGCTCCTCCTGGGGACCCGCTCCTCGGGGCTCTGGCGGAGCGCGGATTTCGGGGCCACCTGGGCGAAGGTCGAAGCGTTTCCGGCCTACGACGAGGCGATGCCCATGCAGCGGACCTCGGGCGGCTACGTGCCGCAGGCGGTCGGGATCAACATCCTTCTCTTTGACGGACGCACCGGCGCGAGGGGTTCCCCCACCCCCGTCATCTACGCCGTCGTCTCGACGCCGAACCCGAGCCTTTTCAGGAGCGCGGACGGCGGCGCCTCCTGGGCCGCGGTGCCCGGCCAGCCGCTCGGCCTGCGCCCCAACAGGGCCGCGCTGAGCTCCGCCGGGATCCTGTACGTGAGCTACGGCAAGGAGGCCGGGCCCAACACGATGACCGACGGGGCGGTCTGGCGCCTCGACACGCGCTCCGGCGCCTGGGAGGACATCACGCCCGAGAAGCCGGGCCAGGGGAGCGCCTTTGGATACGGCTCGGTGGCGGTGGACCCCTCCCATCCCGACACGGTCCTCACCGGCACGTGGAGCCACTACAACCCCTTTGACGAGGTGTACCGAAGCACCGACGGCGGCAGGACCTGGGCCTCGCTCCTGGACCACGCCGAGTGGGACCACTCCTCTGCGCCCTACACGAAGCCCATGAACCACCACTGGCTCGCCGACCTGAAGGTCGATCCCTTCGACCCGAACCACGCGATGTTCACGACGGGCTTCGGCGTCTGGGCGACCCACGACCTGGGTGACGCAGACCTGGGAAGGCGCACCCTCTGGGCGTTCGAGGATGAGGGGATCGAGGAGACAGTGCCGACCGTGGTGGCGAGCCCGCCCTCGGGCCCCCAGCTGCTCAGCGGCGTGGCCGACGTGGACGGCTTCCGGCATGACGACCTCTCGGTGTCGCCCCCGTCGGGCCGCTTCGGGACCCCCGCCTTCAAGAACACCGCCCACCTGGCATTCGCCTGGCGCCACCCCGAGATCGTCGTCCGATCGGGCAACACCTACCACAACGACCTGGTGACGGGCGCCTATTCGCTCGACGCGGGCGCAACCTGGAAGCCCTTCCTTTCCGAACCCCCCGGAACAATCGGGACGTACTGGCGGGGCGAGGGCGCAATCGCAGTCTCGGCCGACGGGAAGACAGTCGTTTGGTCCCCGACCGGGGTCGCCCCCCACCTGACCCAGGACTGGGGCGCCACCTGGTTTCCATCGGTCGGCGGGTCCGTCAACCTGGCGGTCGTCGCCGACACCGTGAACCCCTCCAAGTTCTACGCCTACGACACGGAGGCCGGCACGCTCGTCGTGAGCACCGACGGGGCGCGCAGCTTCAAGGCCAGGGCCGGCGGCCTGCCGATAGCGAAGGGACGCTGGGGCCCTGCGCCGGGCACGGTGGTCGCGGTGCCCGGGCGCGAGGGAGAGTTCTGGGTGATCGCCAACGGCTTCGTCATCCACTCGACCGATTCGGGGGCGTCCGTGGCGGAGCTAAAGGGGGTGACGGCGTCGCACATCGGCTTCGGGAAAGCCGCCCCGGAGCGCGACACGCCGGCCATCTTCATCTCCGGACACGTCGCGGGGGTCGAGGGCCTCTTCCGCTCCGACGACGGGGCGAAGACCTGGATCAGGATCAGCGACGCGGCGCACGGCTACGGCGAGATCCGGGCACTCTGCGGCGACCCCAGGATCTTCGGCCGGGTGTACTTCGGGACCGGCGGGCGCGGAATCCTCTACGGCGACCGCGCCAAATAGCCGCCCCTAGGACTGGGGCGCCGTCGAGAGCCGGTACTCGACCGCCTCGCGGAGCGCCTCCCACGAGGCGTCGATCAGGTTGTCGCTCACGCCGACCGTGCCCCAGATCGAGTGGCCGTCGCCGCTTTCTACCAGGACGCGGGTCTTGGAGCCCGTGCCGGCGTTGCCCTCGATGATGCGCACCTTGTAGTCCCTTAGCGTCATCGAGCGGAGCTGCGGGTAGGTCTTCTCGAGGCCGAGCCGGAGCGCCTTGTCCAGGGCCCCGATCGGGCCCGTCGACTCGGCGACGGTGTGGACGGGCTCGCCCCCGACGTTCAGGCGCACGGTCGCCTCCGACCAGATCTCGGCCCCGTGGCGCTCTACGATCACGCGGTAGCCGTCGACCTTGAAGAACTCCTTGTTCCGGCCGAGCATCCGCGCAACCAGGAGCTTGAACGAGGCGTCCGCCGCCTCGTACTCGTAGCCGCGGAACTCGCGCTCCTTAAGCTCCTCGATCAGGCCCTTCAGCTCGGGGCTCTTCTCGTCCAGGTCCACGCCGAATTCCCGGGCCTTGAGCGCCAGGCTGCTGCGCCCCGCCATGTCCGAGACCAGCACCCGCGTGCGGTTTCCGACGAGGGCAGGGTCGATGTGCTCGTAGCTTCGGGCCACCTTCTGCGCGGCGTTGGCGTGGAGGCCTCCCTTGTGGGCGAAGGCCGACTGTCCCACGTACGGGGCCTTCGCGTTCGGGCGGAGGTTGGCAAGCTCGTCAAAGAAGAGGGAGAGGTCGCGCAGCTGGGCCAGGTGAGGGCTGCAGGCCATGGTCTTGCCCATCTTCAGGGCGAGGTTCGGGATGATGGTCACCAGGTTCGCGTTGCCGACCCGCTCGCCGAAGCCGTTCATCGTGCCCTGGACGAGCGTGGCGCCGGCCTCGACGCCCGCCAGGCTGACCGCCACCCCGAGTCCGCTGTCGTTGTGGCAGTGGACGCCCACCCGGTCCGCCCCGAACCGCCTCACGACCTCGGCCGTAATGGAAAGGACCTGCGGGACAAGCTTCCCGCCGTTCGTCTCGCAGAGCGAGAGGTTGGAGGCCCCGCCGCGCGCCGCCGCCTCGAGCGTCCTGAGCGCATACTCGGGGTCGTCCATGTAGCCGTCGTAGAAGTGCTCCGCGTCGTAGATCACCTCTCGGCCCTGCGCCACCAAGTAGCGGACCGAGTCCTCGATCATCGCCAGGTTCTCCTCGGGCGTCGTCCGCAGGATCTCCGTCACGTGGAGCAGCCAGGTCTTCCCGAAAAGCGTCATGACGGGCATGCCGCTGTCGAGGAGGGTCTTCAACTGGGGATCGCCGTCGGCCTTGGACCCCGGCCTGCGCGTGTAGCCGAAGGCGGCCAGCCGGGCGTGCCTAAGCCTCAGGTTCTTCGCCTCGGCGAAGAAGGCGATGTCCCTCGGGTTGGACCCGGGGAAGCCGCCCTCGATGTAGTCGATCCCGAACTGGTCCAGGCGCTCGGCGACAAGCAGCTTGTCGGCGACCGAAAAGCTGATCCCCTCCCCCTGCGTCCCGTCGCGCAGGGTGGTGTCGTAGATCTTTATCCCGGTGGAGGACATGGTGCTCGTGGCGTCAGACAGCGTGGGATTCTATGAAGTCACGTATTGGGGCCGCGTCAGCCACAATCTTGTGCCTGTGGAGCGGGCGCTCCTTGAGGGCCTCGAGCGAGGGGTGCGTGGGCGCAATCCCGATCGCCTGGCGTATCACGTCGGGGAACTTGGCGGGGCTCGCCGTCGCGAGCACGACGCTCGGGCCCGCCGCGCCCAGGTCCTTGAAGGCGCAGGCGGTGTGGGGATCGACGACGTAGCCGTGCTCCTTGTGAACCCGCCGTATGATCCCCTGGATCTCTGCGTCGTCGCACCGGGACGAGGTGAAGGAGTCGCGGTCAAAGTCGGCGAAGCAGTAGACGCCCTTCCCCGCGATCTCCCCCATCACGCTCCTGACGCGACCCGGGTCGCGCCCGAGGCTGTAATAGAGGAAGCGCTCGAAGTTGGAGGCCACCTGGATGTCCATCGACGGCGCCAGGCTCGGGCTCACCGCGCCGACCCGGTATTCGCCGGTTGTGAAGAGCCGGTGCAGGATGTCGTTGCGGTTGGTGGCCACGCGGAAGCCGCGGATCGGTACGCCCATCTTCTGGAGCATCCACCCCGACAGGACGTTCCCGAAATTGCCGGTGGGGACCACAAAGGTGGCGGTTGCCCTGCGCGACTGGGGGAGCTTAAGCCACGCATGGAGGTAGTACACGCTCTGGGCCAGTATCCGGGCGATGTTGATCGAGTTCACCGCGGAGAGCCGGTTGCGGGCGCGGAAGTCGCCGTCGGAGAAGAGCTGCTTGAGGACGGCCTGGGCGTCGTCAAAGGAGCCCGAGACGGCGAGCGCGTGCACGTTCGAGGCGCCCGTGCAGGCCATCTGCCTCTCCTGGAGCGGCGACACGCGGCCGTCCGGGTATAGGATGAAGATCGCGACCCCCGGCCTCCCCATGAGCCCGTGGATCGCGGCCGCCCCGGTGTCGCCGGAGGTGGCGCCGAGGACGTTGATCGACTCGTTCCTTAGGGCGCACTGGCGCGCGTAGAGGTTGCCCAGGAGCTGCAGGGCCACGTCCTTGAACGCGAGGGTCGGCCCGTGGAAGAGCTCCAGCACGTCGACCTCAGGGGAGAGCGGATGGAGCGGGGCGATCTCCGGGCGCTCGAAGCGCCGGTAGGACTGCTCGACCAGCGCCCCGAGCTCGGGCTCAGGGATGTCGGTTGCAAAATGGGAGAGGAAGCGCGTGCAGAGCTCCGCGTAGGGCAGCCCGCAGAGCCCCCCCAGTTCGGCGGAGAGGTCGGGAAGGGTCTCCGGCACGAACAGCCCGCCGTCGGGCGCCAGGCCCGCGGCCACGGCGTCCGAGAAGCCCACGGGTGGGCTCCCGCCCCGGGTCGAGACGTAGCGCATCGGCGGGACCGCCGTTACACCTTGTCCAGGCCGAACGCGTCGTGCACGACGCGCACGGCCTCGTCGGCGCGGTCGAGCGCCACCACGACGGAGATCTTGATCTCGGAGGTGCTGATCAAGTCGATGTTGATGCCGACGTCGGCAAGGGCCTGAAAGACCTTGGCCGCGACACCGCTGTGGGTCTTCATGCCGACACCGACAACGGAGAGCTTCGCGATGTGGCCCTCGACGGCCACCTCCCCGCCGCCGATCGAGCTAAGGATCGGCTCAAGGGCCTTCTTAGCGCGCTCCGTGTCGGCCTGCGGGACCGTGAAGGTCAGGTTCGCCACCCCGTGGCGCCCAGCGTTCTGGACGATCATGTCAACGACGACGTTCGCCTCGGCCAGGCACCGGAAGACCTTCGCGGCCGAGCCCGGCTTGTCGACAATGTTGCTGACGATGACCTTGGCCTGGTCCTTGTCGGCGGCGATCCCGCGGACGACGACCTGCTCCATGTAGGCGACTTCTTCTTTCACGATGGTTCCTGGATTGTGGTTAAACGATGAGCGGACTTCAAAGACGACGCTGTACTTCTTGGCGAACTCGACCGAGCGGGACTGCATGACCTTGGAGCCCGAGGAGGCGAGCTCAAGCATCTCGTCGTAGGAGATCTCCTGGAGCTTCCGGGCGTTCTTAACGACGCGGGGATCGGCCGTGTAGACCCCGTCGACATCGGTGTAGATCTCGCAGACGTCGGCCTTGATGGCTGCGGCAAGGGCGACGGCGGTCAGGTCGGAGCCCCCGCGGCCCAGGGTCGTGATCTGGCCGTCCTCGTCGATGCCCTGGAAACCCGCCACGATCACGACGCGGCCCTCCTTCAGGTCCTTTAGGATCGGCTTCGGGTTCACCATCTTCAGCTTCGCCTTCGTGTGCACCCGGTCCGTGAAGATTCCGGCCTGGGCCCCCGTGTAGCTGATGGCGGGCACCCCGATCCCGTGGAGCGCCATCGCCATGAGGGCGATCGACTCCTGCTCGCCGATCGCGAGCAGCTGGTCGAGCTCCCGGTCGCTCGGCTCGGCGCACAGGCCCTTGGCGCGCGCGATCAGCTCGTTCGTCACCCCGGCCCTGGCCGAGAGGACCACCACGATCTGGTGCCCCTCCGCCCGGGCGGCCTTGATCCGCTCGGCGACGTTCTTGATGCGCTCGACGTCACCCACGGAGGTTCCGCCGTACTTTTGGACGATTCTGGGCATGGTGGTGTAAAGGTGTGCGCGCCCTAGTCTCCCAGGTCGCCGATCCTAAGGAGCAGCGGGGCCTCGCGCACGCTGCCAAGCGCGGAGAGCGCGCGGAGGGCGCCCCGCATCTTCCGCTCGTCGCTCTCGTGCGTTGTGAGGACGAGCGACGCCAGGCCCGCCACCTCCGAGGGGCTCTGGATGACGCTTGCGATGCTCATCTTGTTGCGTGCCATGATGGTCGCCACGCGCGCCAGGACACCCGGCTTGTCGGCCACCGTCAGGCGCACGTAGTAGCGCCCGCGGATCCGCTCCGGCGGCGCCAGGCGGGGCTTGGGCTGCCCGGTAGGCGCCTCCTCGCCCATCAGGTGCGCGCCCTTGCCGTGGAGGATCAGGGAGACCGCGTCGGCGATGTCGCTAATGACCGCGCTCGCGGTGGCGTCCTGGCCCGCGCCGCGGCCGATGTAGACGGTCGTCCCGACGACGTCCCCGGTGACGGAGATCGCGTTGAAGACGCCGCTCACCTGGGCGAGCACCGTGCCCTCGGGCAGGAGCGTCGGGTGCACCCGGACGGCGATCTCGTCGGTCGCGAGGTCCCGCGTGATGATGCCCAGGAGCTTTATCCCGTAGCCCAGCGCGGCCGCGTTCTTGAAGTCGGCCGGGGTGATCCGCTCGATCCCCTCGACAATCATCTGCTCGGGCCTCACCCAGACCCCGTGGGCGAGCCACGCAAGGACCGAGGCCTTGTGCGCCGTGTCCCAGCCCTCGACGTCGAGCGACTCCTGCGCCTCGGCGTAGCCCAGGCGCTTGGCCTCCTTCAGGACGCTCGCGTACGGGGTGTCCAGCTCCTCCATCTGCGTGAGGATGTAGTTGCAGGTCCCGTTCAGGATCCCGTAGATGCGCGGGAAGCGGTTGGCCACCAGGCCCTCGCGGATCGCCTTGATGAGCGGGATGCCGCCGGCGACGCTCGCCTCGAAGAGAAAATGACCGCCGTTGCGCCGCGCCGAGGCGAAGATCTCGGCCCCGTGCGCGCAGATCAGCGCCTTGTTGGCCGAGACCACGATCTTGCCGCGCGAGAGAGCGGCCAGCGTCACCTCGCGGGCCGTCGTCGTCCCCCCCATCAGCTCGCAGACGATGTCGATCGAGGGGTCGGTCGCCACCGACAGGGCGTCGGTCGTCAGCCGTGCGGCCGGCACCTTGAAGCCGCGGGCCTTCTTAAGGTCGCGAACCGCCGCGCGGGTGATGCTCACCTGGGTCCCCAGGCGTCCCTCGAGGTCGGTGCGCAGGCGGCTAAAGTGCTTCCAGACACCCTGCCCCACCGTCCCCAGGCCGCAGAGGCCGATGTTTATGGTTCGCGCGCCGCTCATCGCTTGTCCTCCGGCTTCTTCGCAGATTCCTCGGGTTTCCTCCGCTCGAAGCGCTTCTCCGTCCCGCCGAGGAGCCGTCCTATGTTGGCGCGGTGCCGGATGACCACGAATGCCCCGATCAGTCCCGTGACCCAGAGGGAGAAGGTCCCTCGGTTGAAGGTGTAGCTTAGGACCGGAAGGCAGGCGGCGGCCAGGATCGACGCCAGGGAAACATAGCGCGTGGCGAAAAAGACCGCCACCCAGACCGCGGCCGAGATGACGCTCACCAGGGGCATGAGGACCAATAGGCCGCCCGCCGCGGTGGCCACGCCCTTCCCGCCCCGGAAGCGCGTGAAGCAGGAGAAGGAGTGCCCGACCAGGGCGCCGGCTAGGCCCACGTATCCCAGCGTGCCGGGGAATCCGGGGGAGCGGGCGGCCTGCCAGATCACCAGGAGGGGCCAACCGGCCGCCAGGCACCCCTTGAGCGCATCCAGCACGAAGACCGTGTTGCCGGGCCCGCTCCCGAGCACCCGGCGCACGTTCGTGGCCCCCGGGCTCTTGCTCCCCACCTCGAAGATGTCCACGCCCCGGGAGCGCGCCACCAGGTAGCCGAAGGGGAGCGCGCCCAGCAGGTAGCCGGCGGCCGCCGCGACCATGAGCGGCAGGAGCATCTCGCTTTGGTAGGCGCCTTCCATCATCGGGTCCTAGAGGACGACAAACTTTGCCATGCGGATGGCGCGGTGGCCCTTCAATTCGCGCCGCGCGGCGTCGCTTGGCTCGCTGTCCAGGTTGATCACCATGAGCGCGGTCTGGCCCGGCTCCTGGCGGCTGAGCGACATGTTGGCAATGTTCACCTTGTCCCTGCCAAGGAGGGTCCCGACATAGCCGATCATCCCGGGCTCGTCGCTGTTCTCGATCACGAGCAGGTTGCCTGTGGCCACGACCTCGACCGCCCTCCCGTTGATGGAGACGATCCTCGGGCTGCTCGCCTTGCCGATCAGGGTCCCGGCGGCGCTGTGGACCGCGCCGTCCTGGCCCACGGCCTCGATCTGTATCAGCTCCGTGTAGTCGGCCTCCCCGGTCGACTTCACGACCTCGTAGCGGACCCCGAGCCGCTCCAAGAGGAACGGCGCGTTCACGTAGTTCACGCTGTCGCCGCTGATCCGCTTGAGCCAGCCGCGCAGGATGGCCCGCGTGATGGCGTTGGCGTCCATGTCGACGATCTTTCCCCAGTAGGTGATCCTTATGGAGCCGATCTGCTCGGGCGAGATCTGCTGGACCAGGGCCCCGAGCTTGGCGCCCAGGTCGAGATAGGGCCTGAGGACGGAGAGGGTCGCCGCGTCAAGGGAGGGCATGTTGACGGCGTTTCGGATCACGCCCCCGTTGAGGACGTCGGCGATCTGCTCCGCCACCTCGACGCCCACGGCATCCTGGGCCTCGGCGGTCGAGGCTCCGAGGTGCGGCGTCAGGGTCACGGTCGGCAGGCTCCGGAGCTCGCTCGTCGCGGCCAGGGGCTCCTCCTCGTAGACATCGAGGCCCGCCGCGGCCACATGCCCGCTCTTTAGGGCGGCCACGAGAGCGGACTCCTTTATGATGCCTCCGCGGGCGCAGTTAAAGAGACGGACCCCCTTCTTGCACTTGGCGAGC